>Ga0206932_1087_pt1 | contig 18741 bp, 15 predicted proteins | sample Alteio_BWOrgHeat_18_FD_153244 | JGI IMG/M metagenome (GOLD analysis project Ga0206932, IMG submission 153244) | Enriched cells from forest soil in Barre Woods Harvard Forest LTER site, Petersham, Massachusetts, United States -... | ecosystem: Environmental > Terrestrial > Soil > Temperate forest >...
ATCTTTTTGCATTTGATGCAGAATGCCGGTTTCTGTTGCCACAATAAATTCGTTAGCTGAATCTGTAACTGCAAATTTTAATAACTGTGTTGTGCTGCCAATAAAATCAGCATACTGCAAAACTGCTTCTTCACATTCAGGATGTGCAATAAGTTTTGCGTTTGGATGAAGCATTTTCAGTTTTAATATTTTTTGCTGGCTGAAAATTTCATGCACCATGCAGGCGCCGTTCCACAGCAACATATCTCTTCCTGTTTTCTTATTTAAATATGCTCCAAGATTTTTATCAGGTGCAAAAATTATTGGTTGATCTTTCGGCACGCTTTCAATAATTTTTTCTGCATTGCTGCTGGTGCAGATTATATTGCTCATAGCTTTTATATCTGCTGTGCAGTTGATGTAAGAAATAACAACATGATCAGGATGCTTTTCTTTAAATGCTTTAAATGCACTTGCCGGTGCGCTGTCAGCCAATGAGCATCCGGCTTTTAAATCAGGTAACACAACTTTTTTCGCCGGGTTTAAAATCTTTGCGGTTTCTGCCATAAAATGCACGCCGGCAAATACAATCATATCAGCATCTGTTTTTGCGGCCTGCTGCGCAAGTCCCAAACTATCACCAATAAAATCTGCAACGTCCTGTATATCCGGCTCCTGGTAATAATGCGCCAGCACAACAGCATTCTTCTCTTTTTTCAGCAATTCAATTTCATGAAACAAATCCAGCGATGCATCTATATCCAGGTCTAAAAAACCTTTTATTTCCACTTTTGCTTTTGCCTCATCAATGTTCATATCAACCATAATATATGTATTAAGAATACATTTTTATATAAAGAAACTATTACTACTACGGGTGTGAATATGGTTAAAACTTTATTATTCACATCATGCAAAGTTAATTTAAGCAAGGTTATTCAGCAGAAACACACGGTTAATTCACAACAGCAACGCTTACTCCTATTAAACTTTCATTAGATTTTAACAGATGTTGGAAAAAAATAAAAAAATAATCCACAGTATCAATTCACAACTTATCAATGTTATAACCAATATTAAAAATTGTGCTTATTAAACTTGATTGAGCTTGTTTTCATAAAAGACTGGTTTTTATTCTTTCTTTATTAAGATGCACATCGCCTTTTTTTCAGGTTAAACACATAAAAAGGTGCTTTCTAACATAAACATGTGTATTCATGTTTCACAAAAGCCGGGGTAATTATTTTAAGTAAAATAAGAAGCAATCAGCCACAGTATTTATACACAGTTTGTTCAAAGGTCCATTTCCCCTATTTTTGCCATCCTTTAAAAATCAGTATGTCACTTATTCAGCAAATCCGGGACAGAGCTGCCTGGATAGTTTTCGGAGCAATTGCCTTATCACTGCTTGCATTTATTGTGCAGGATGCTTTTTACCGTAAGGGAAGTTTAACAGGATCTGGCAGCACAGTGGGAAAAATTAACGGCGCATCTATAGAGCACGATGTGTTTGAGCACAAAGTAAGTTTTTATGAACAGATGAACAATGGCCAAACGCAGCGCAGCCAGTTAATTGGCCAGGTGTGGGATTATATGGTTAACCAGGATTTGATCGAGCAGGAAACAGATAAGCTTGGTATTGCTGTTACAGGAAATGAATTGTCTGATATTTTGTTTGGAAACAATCCACCGCAGTTTATGCAGCAATTATTTTCAGATCCTAAAACGGGGCAGTATGATGCCAACACTGCAAGAAAACAATTTGCAGCCATAAAAAGCAGGACAGATGATCCGCAGGTTAAAAATTTCAACGAGGCATATATTGAACCGCAGCTATTACAAACTAAGGCAGAGAAATATCAATCATTAATAAGCGGCGGCGTATATGTGCCTAAATGGATGAGTGAAAAAATGAACGCAGATGCCAATGCAATATCAAAAGCGTCTTATGTATATGTTCCATATACAAGCATATCAGACAGTACTGTAAAAGTTTCTGCTGATGAAATGGATGCATACATAAAAAAGCATTCAAAGCAATTTGAAAGAGACGAAGAAACACGCACTATATCTTATGTATCATTCAGCGGCGCACCAAGCGCAAATGATTCAGCATCTGTACGCAATGAGGTTAACCAGTTAAAAACCGGGTTTTCAACAGCAACAGACGTAAAAACTTTTTTAACTTCAAAAGGCGATGAGACGCAGTATTATAATAGTGTAATTGGCGGTAAAGAAATTAAGCAGGCAATAAAAGATACATTATTCAAACTTTCTCCGGGTGAAATGTATGGGCCCTATATAGATGGCAGTAATTATGTTATTGCTAAAATGATTGCAAAGCAGGAGATACCAGACTCAGCAAAAGTGCGCCATATTTTAGTGGCTACTCATCAGCAGGATCAAAGTTCTGGGCAACTTGTTGCGATAAGAGATGACAGTACTGCAAAAAAACGGCTGGATAGTGCAATCGCATTAATTAAGAACGGGGCATCTTTCGATTCTGTGGTTGCTAAATATTCTGATGATCCGGGAAGTAAAGACAAAGGCGGAGTGTATGACTATTTTCCTTCAGGGCAAATGGATGAATCTTTTAATGATTTTGCATTTACAGGAAAAGTTGGCGAAACAAAAGTTGTTCAAACAGTATATGGATATCACTATGTAGAAATACTCGGGCAGCATGGCAGCGAAACAGGTTATAAGATCGCATATCTTTCAAAGCCAATTGTTGCAAGCCCTGAAACAGATAATGCAGCCAGCAATGCAGCTTCACAATTTGCAGCCGCAAGCCGTAATCAGCAGGAGTTTGAAGCCAATGCTAAAAAGCAAAAGCTTACAGTTTTGCCATCACAGGAGTTTAAACAAAATGATTTTACAATTCCGGGTGTAGGTGAAAGCAGGGAATTAGTTAGATGGGCTTACGATAATAAGCCAGGCACTGTTTCTGACCCTCAGAATATTAGTGATAATTATGTTGTGGCATTGCTTAGCGGTGTGAGTGAAAAAGGCCTCGCTTCTCCAACAGCAGTTCAGCAAACAGTTGAACCAGTTGTGCGCAATGAAAAGAAAGCTAAAATTATAATTGCGCAACAAATGAAAGGTTCTACACTGGAGCAGGTTGCACAGAATGCACATCAGCCGGTTCAAAAAGTTGACAGCCTTAATTTCTCAGCATTTGTTGTGCCTGTGCTTGGTAATGAACCGCAGTTTATAGGAGCTTCCTTTAATAAACAGCTTTTAAATAAATTAAGTGCACCGATTGCAGGAAACTCCGGTGTATTTGTTTTGCGCTCAGAAGGTGTTTCAGGAACTTCTAACATTGGGGCAACTGCAGAAATGCAAAAGCAGCAAATAGAGCAAATGCTGAAACAGCAGGCCGGCCAGGCAATAACAGCATTGAAGAAAGCGGCAGATATAAAAGATTATCGTTCTAAATTCTATTAATAAAGTTTATTTTGACGCAGAGGCTAACCAAACGGTTAGCCTTTCGCTTTTATAAGCCTTTCTGTTTCGTAATTTTGTTTAAAATAGTTAATGATGAAAACGGCTGAAATAATTGTAAACAGGATTGAGGCAAGCGGGCTGATAACATTGAACCTAGAAGATTTTTATCCAAAAGAACCAATAAAAGTTTTTGATATAAAAGAATATTTATTTCGCGGATTGATAATTAAAGAAAAAGATTTTCGCGAAGCTTTAAAAAATACCAACTGGAATGAATTTGAAAATTCAAATGTTGCAGTAACCTGTTCAACAGATGCAATTATTCCTGTTTGGGCTTATATGCTTATTGCAACATACCTGCAACCTTTTGCAAAAAATATTGTGTTGGGTAACCAGGAAAAATTGATTGAAACATTGCTGCTGAATAATATCAATACACTCAACACGAAAGATTACACAGATAAGCGTGTTGTAATAAAAGGTTGCGGCGAAATAAAAATTCCTGACAGCGCATATCTTAAAATCACAGCCTTATTACAACCGCACGTAAAAAGCATTATGTATGGCGAACCATGCAGTACCGTGCCGGTATATAAGAGAAAATAAAGCCACTATTGCAGGTACATTACCAATGTGTTTAAAAACATTGCCAAACCTTTATTTTTCATACCAGGATTCAGAAGTTTTTATTCAGTTATATGAATGAAGCAAATCAAAAACAAATCTGGACGATCGGTCATTCAACAAGAACGCTGGAGCATTTTATTACAATGCTTCAATCATTTAATATTGAAACATTGGTTGATATACGAAGTTTTCCCGGTTCAAAACGTTACCCGCATTTTAATAAAGAAAATCTTGAATTATCAATGTCTGGGAATAACATTCAATATGTGCATTTAAAATCTTTAGGTGGAAGAAGACCAGTTCAAAAAGATTCAAAGAATACAGCATGGAGGCATCCGGCTTTTCGCGGTTATGCAGATTACATGGAGACAAATGAATTCAAAAATGGAATTCATGAACTGGAAACAATTGCTCTTAAAAAAAGCACTGCATATATGTGTTCCGAAGCGGTTTGGTGGAGTTGTCATCGCTCAATGGTTTCTGATTATTTAAAACTCAATGGTTGGACTGTTTATCACATAATGGAAACGGGAAAAGCAACTGAGCATACATACACGCAGCCCGCAAAAATTATCAACGGACAATTATCTTACCACGAACAAACACTCTTATAACCGGATAATCAGAAACTTTTATCTTTCAGCAAAATCATAACATGAAGAAGCTTGCATGCATTTTATTGCTTGCGATTGTAAGTTGTAATACTTCTACCAGTGTAATAAGTATGAATGGCGCTTACAAAATGGAGAAACAAAATTTTAAAGGCAACGGTGTTGATACAACCTCTGCTGAAAACAGGCAATTAAAAATTTACATTGATAGTGTAATGATGTATGTGCTCATGAATCCTGCACATGATGTTTCTGCTTTTGCAATTGGAAAATTTACAATTGATTCAGGAAAACTTGTTGAACACATTATATATAACGCAACAGAAAATTTGCAAAGCACAGATATATTTTCAGATACTGTAAACATTAATAAAAATGATACGGGTTATGTGCAAACAACCACAAAAATGTCTGACAAAGGCCAAATAAAAATTACAGAAAATTATAAGTCAGCAGCAACAAATACTACTTCAATATTAGATGGAATATGGAAGCAGGTCTCTTCTTATGCTTTGCGCGGCAAGGATACTATCACGCACAACGACATTGAATACAAAGCTTTTTATGCCGGCAATTTTTCATACGGAGATTATTATACTGATTCATCGCAAAAAAGAACCGGCATCAGTTACGGAACCTTTTCAATTGACAGCAGTAATAATCTTACAGAAACTATTACTGTTTCAACCTGGCCCGAATTAAACAACAGAACTTTTGTGCTCGCTATCACAAAAAACGGCAACAATAGTTTTACGCAAACAGCAACTAATGCAACAGGTGATCAAGAAATTTCAGTGTATGAAAGAGTGAAGCCATAAGAAAATAATTTTTATGTAGTGAGCTTTTGAATTTCAATTGCGCACGGTTGTGTCACTCCCTTGTACTACATTTTTCATGGCAACTATAAAGTAACTTTATGTTGCAAAATCATGCTTAATTAAAGTAATTCTTTCACGCAATTCTCTGCGTGGAATAAGAGCGATGAAGTAGAGATTTTCTAAATGAGTCATAAATTTCCCTTCGTCATATTACTATAATTTCCCAGCTCATGAAATTTTAAAGCTGAAATACTAATTTTATCTTCATCACCTTGCTTCATCAATAAAACTTGTTTTTTTAAATTCACTTGAGTTTCAGAATTAGATAACCAATCAGACACATTTAAATATAAAACCTTTTATTTTATAAAATTTTCTAACACTAATCTTCATCAACCATCAAATTTCCAACCTCACTCAACAAAAACTCCTTCATCTCATCATCAAAACAAGCACTCGAAATAATAAATTCATCAATCTCATCATCTGTTGGCAGCATATCAAATTCATAAAAGAATTGGTTGTCTTTTGTTGCACGTATTTCATCAATGTTTATACTTAAAACATCAGCAATCATTTGCCGCAATTGTTTGCAGGTTATTGTTTTCATCACTCAACATTTTAAAACAACTTTCCCTGCGCATCCCCAGGTCTTTTAAACAACGAACGATCCAGGCTCCAGTCTTCTGCATTCATACCATATAATTTTCCATATTTGCGGTATTGTTGCGCCACCAATTGTGCAATCGGTCCTTCTCCACGCATACGCACACCCCAGCGTGTATCATTCACCTGCCCGTCATGACTGTTCTCAATCAAATGCCAAACTTTATCTGCACGCTCTGTAAAATTTTTATACAGCCAATCGCGAAACAAAAATTTGATAGCACCATTCAATCGTATAAAAGTGTAAGCCGTAAACGTAGCGCCATTATCTCTTGCCGCTTTCATGATGCGTTGCATTTCATGTTCATTCAAACCGGGAATCATTGGTCCCATCATAATGCCCATGCGCACACCCGCAGTACTTAATTCATTGATCACTTTCAACTTTTGTTTGGCTGTTGTGGTGCGTGGTTCCATTACTCTTCTCAAATCTTCATTAAAAGAAGTTATCGAAACCATTGCTGATACAATATTTTTTTTACCCATTTCACTCAGTACATCTTTATCTTTTAATATCCATGAATTTTTTGTAAGAATGCCAACGGGTTGATTGAACTCGTTACATACTTCCAGCATGCCACGTGTTAAACGATATTTTTGTTCTGCAGGCTGATAACAATCTGTGTTGCCGCTTAACATTAATGGCGTGGCGTCCCACTTTGGATGCATCAAAAATTTACGCAACAACTGCGGCGCATTTTTCTTTACGATGATCTTTTGCTCAAAGTCCATTCCAGCGCTGTAACCCCAGTATTCATGCACATTGCGCGCATAACAATAAATGCAACCATGCTCACAACCTGCATAAGGGTTCATACTGTAACTCATGCCAACATCAGGACTTTCAACTTTGTTTACAATTGTTTTTACTTCCTGTTCTAAATAAATTGTTGGCAATGTTTTTTCTTCCCAGTCATCAATGGCTTCTACATGTTCTTTGCTTACTTCATTAATTAAAAATTTATTTTTTGTATTGATTTGCGCTCCGCGACCATGATGATATTGTGTTGTTTCTTCTTTTTCTGTTGGTTGTGGTTTTGCATTTGGATTATGTGTGATGTTTTTCATAAAAATGTTTTTGTTTTTAAATGTATTTGTCACTTTCTTTTGTCTTGATACAAAAGAAAGTAACCAAAGAAAAAATCAAGAACGGATGATATTCAGCACATCCGTTCAGACGCTTTGATTAAGTTTTTGTAGTGATGATTTTTCGGCTGTTGAACCTTGATATTTATTCTATCTTCTTGATTAAATCTATCAGGCTAATCTTTTAATCAGATAAATCATAGTTCAGATAAATGCTGCTATTTATTCTGCAGCTCAAGTGTTGCGACGCAACCATGATGCCATCCTTACCACAGCTCGTCACCAAAAAAAATTCTAATAAAACTTTTGCTCTTTGCCGTATTTATCTTTTTGATTGAAGTCGCTTTTATTTTTTGTAACGAATAAACTTTTTTCGAGCACATGAATTACGCAGGTTACCACGCCCCACACATTACTGCGGTCGTCGAACGATGCAAATTGAATATTGCTCATTTTTTTGTTAGCGGCAATAAGCTCAACATTGTTCGAGTTTCGTTGTATGCGCCGTACCAATAATTCACCATCGAGTATCGCGACAATCACCTTTCCGCTTAATGGCTTTATGCTGCGATCAACAATTAAAACATCACCGCTAAAGATGCCGTCTTCAATCATTGCATCACCATTCATGCGAAAGAAAAATGTGGCGGGCTTGTTTAAAATCAATTGTTCGTTTAGATCAATACCGCGTTCCATGTAATCATCAGCCGCCGCACCAAAGCCATTTGCATTCGCGGTTTTTACATTGTGTTGTGTAAAATTTTTGCTGCCATCATAAACTGCAGCGTATGTTATTTCCCTTTCCATATACAAAGATTTTAATTAACTAATTTTTTTAGCAAAAGTAAACTAAATTGATTAGTTTAGCGGTTGGTAGTAAGTAATTTTTCAAACTTTAAATTGTATATATATGGTACCGAAAAGCGATTTTGGGTTTCATGCACCTAAATTTTATGAATACTTATTAGTAGTTCATCCCAACGAAGAAATCTTTAATCAATTGAAAGCAGAGAAAGAAAATTTTTCTTCGGAATACAATGTAAGCATTGCCAAAAAAACACTCCCGCACATAACAGTAGCCAACTTCCTGGCGAAAGAAACAATGGAAGGAACATTGATTAAATGGATGCATAAAATTATCAGCAGCCAGCAAAGCTTTGATGTGATGATAAATAATTTCAGCGGCTTTCCATCATCGAAAACGGTGTATGCACGCATCCAAAATCATGAGCCATTTAAACAATTGGCAACATCGTTGAAAACAATCAATACATACATTAATGATAATGGTTTTCCCAATGCAAGATTGATCAATCATCCGCACATGACGATTGCAAGAAGCCTGCAACAAAACGTGTACGAAAAAGCGATAATGGATTATTCACGCAAAACATTCAATGCAAGTTTTATGGTTGATGAATTGATTTTATTAAAACGCGTTAATCAATATGATAAATGCAAACAGGTAAGTGTGTTTAAGTTGTCTGAACCGGGATTAAACTGATTAAATGATTTGCAGGATTTCGAAGCGGCATCAGAAAAATGACGTTAAAAAATTTATTGAATGAAGCGTTAAGCAACGAAGATGGTGACACAAATTCAAATGCTGAATAATACAATTGCAGAGCGCATTTCATAACTCATACATAGCTTCTTCGTTGTAGCATAATACAATAAATTTTAGTCATTTTTCTGGAGCCTTGAACTTTTGATTCTTTTGGTTCAAGTCAAAAGAACAGAATAAACAATAACATATGAAACAAGCAATGCGTTTACAGGAATTTATTAGCGATGAAGAATTACGTTCAATAAATCATTTATTGCCGATAGAATATTTATTGGTATTGCAACCACACAAAGCATTATGGGATGATATAACGGCGATTAAAGAAAAGTTTAAAGCAGACTATAAATTTGAAAGTATTAAAGTTGGATTACCACATATAACGTTAACCATGTTTAAACAATATCCTGCAACAGAAAGCAGGATTGTGAATGCATTGCGCAACAATGCAAGAACCCTATCACCATTTAAAGTAGAACTAAAAGACTTCGGCAGTTTTCCAACACATACAATCTATATAAACATAGTAAGTAAAGTGCCTATTATGAATGCTGTAAAAAAATTGAGGCAAGCTGCACAAAAGTTTATGAAGATTGACAAAGACAATAAACCATTTTTTATAACAGAGCCGCATTTAACTATCGCAAGAAGATTGCAACCATGGCAATATGAAAAAGGATGGATGGAATATCAGCATGCGAATTTTCATGGAGGATTTATTGCAGATCATGCATTGTTGTTAAGAAGAAAAGCCGGTGAATATTATAAACAAGTTGAGAAGTTTATGTTTGAAGGGATGAAGGAGGAAATAAAACAGGCTGCATTATTCAACTTATAACTTATCACTTAAAACTTATAACTCCGATGTACGCCGTTGTTGATTGTAATAGTTTTTATTGTTCTGCTGAGCGAGTATTCAGGCCGGAGCTTGCTGAGAAACCTGTTGTGGTTTTAAGTAATAATGATGGATGTATTGTAAGTCGCAGCGATGAAGTAAAGGCATTAGGTGTTGATATGGCAATTCCATATTTCCAGGCAAAAGAAATTATTGAGAAATACGAGATCGCAACGTTTTCATCGAACTATAATTTGTATGGTGATATGAGCTGGCGTGTAATGGAAACATTACGCATTATTATGGGTAAAGAAAATGTTGAAGTGTATTCCGTTGATGAAGCTTTTATAAATATGGATGATGTTCCTTTTGAGAAATTAGATGTTGTTTCATTACAAATTCGTGAGACTGTTGAACAATGGACCGGAGTAAAAGTTTCTGTTGGCGTTGCTCCAACAAAAACATTAAGCAAAGTGGCAAATCATATTGCGAAGCTTGATAAACAAAAAACAAATTGTGTTACTGTTTTAAAAACAAAAGACGATGTGAATGGTGCATTACATAAAACACCTGTTGGTGATGTTTGGGGTGTTGGAAGACAGTATGCAAATAAATTAAAAGCCTTTGGCATTTTTGATGCTTATCATTTAACACAAATGCCTGAAGAATGGGCGAAAAAAAATCTGGGCGGCGTTGTTGGATTACGATTGATCAAAGAATTGAAGTGCGAGCCTTTCATTGTAATGGATGAAGAATTGGTTGAGAAAAAAATGATTGCGACTACCCGCATGTTTGGTACACCTGTAAAAGACAAACAAAGTATTAAAGAAGCCGTTGCTACCTACACATCAAGAGCTGCTGAAAAGTTGCGCCGCCAGTTTGGTGCAGCTTCTGCGATAAGTGCATTTGTGGTTCCTAAAATGCCACGTTCAGGCGATGGTCATTTTTCACATGGACCAATGATAAGCGATTGTATTATGTTGCCACATGCAACCTGTGTTACAAGTGAGTTGATAAAAGCTGCCATGAAAATTGTTGACCGCATTTATGAAGAAGGAAAGTTGTATAAAAAAGCTGGTGTTATGTTGAGTGGTATTATCCAGGATACTTCTGTGCAGGGAGATTTTTTTATTCCGCATAAAGAAAATAATAATCGCATGTTGATGAGCATGATGGATAACATCAATTTTAGCATGCGTGATGACGTGTTGAAGTTTGCAGCAAGCGGCACCAAACGCAACTGGAAAATGCGACAGGAATTCAGAAGCCCGCGGTATACTTCAAGATGGGATGAGTTGTGTGAAGTGAAATAATTATATAAAATCTTTTAACTAAACAAATATTCCACATCTTCTTTGGTAAGCGCCTTTACAAACGAGGTATCATCGGTTATAAGATCAGCAGCCAGTGCACGTTTGCGTTCCTGCAGTTTTAATATCTTATCTTCAACAGTGTCTTTACATATCATGCGATAAGCAAATATGTTTTTTGTTTGGCCAATACGATGGGTTCTGTCAATTGCCTGTTGCTCTACTGCGGGGTTCCACCACGGGTCAACTATATAAACATAATCAGCAGCAGTTAAATTTAAACCCACACCACCAGCCTTAAGCGATATTAAAAACACACGGCAATTTTCATCAGTTTGAAAACGCTGGATAGCTTTTTCACGGTCTGGTGCAGAAGTGCTACCATCAAAATACGCATAATCAATTCCAAGCTCTTTCATCTTTTCTTTTATCAGCGCAAGCATGCCAAGAAATTGTGAGAATACAAGCGCTTTATGATTGCCGATATTTTCAGAAATTTCTCTGCCAAGTTCTTCAAGCTTTACAGAAACATTCGGATATTTTTCATCATCATTTACAATGGCCGGGCTATCGCAGATCTGGCGAAGTTTCATCAGGCCCTGTAATATTGTAAGCTGGGATTTATTGGCGCCCTTTTCTTCTACAACCCCTAAAATTTTATCGCGGTAATCGTTGCGGTAGGCATCATAAATCCTGCGTTGCTCTTCATTCATTTCGCAGAACAATATCATCTCGCTTTTTTCAGGAAGGTCTTTAGCCACCTGTTCTTTTGTTCTTCTTAAAATGAATGGATAAAGCAATTTGCGCAAATGTTCTTTCTGATCTTTCTCGCCAAACTTATCAATAGGAATAGCAAATTCCTGACGGAAAAATTCCATGCTGCCCAGCATTCCGGGATTTAAAAAATTCATTTGTGCATACATATCAAATGTATTGTTTTGCAAAGGCGTTCCGCTCATACACAAACGGTTTTTTGCACTTAACAGGCTTGCTGCTTTTGTTACTTTGCTCTGCGGATTTTTTATAGCCTGGCTTTCATCAAGAATTACATAATCAAAGTCTGATTCAGTGAATAATTGTATATCGCTGCGCAAAGTGCCATAGGTGGTAATTATTACATCTGCATTCTGGTATAATTCCATTTGCTGGGAGCGTGTGCTGCCATGATGAATATACCATGTTAAAGAAGGGGTGAATTTTTTTATTTCATTCTCCCAGTTAAACATTAGTGATGTTGGGCAAACAACCAACGCTCTTATTTTTGTATGTTCTCTTTTATAATGATGCAAAAAAGATAAAGCCTGCACCGTTTTACCCAGTCCCATATCATCTGCAAGAATGCCGCCCCAGCTTACCTCGCTTAAATAATTCAGCCATTGAAAGCCGGAAATCTGGTAAGGACGTAATATGTTTTGAAGATGTATTGGTGGCTCAATTTGTTTTACAGTATGATGCTCTTTTAAACGCTCATATTTTTCTTCAAGCTTAAAAAATATTTCTTCTTCATTACGCTGTGCATATAATTCTTCAATTACACCAAAATGATATTTGCTTAATTTGATGTTGGTTGCTTTGCCTTCACCCACTGCAAACAACATTGAATATCTTCTGATCCAGTCTTCAGGTAAAATACCTAGTGTTCCATCCTGCAGGGGAACAAACTGCTGCTTATTTGCAAGCGCTTTTTTTACATCGGCAACTGTAACTTTCTGTTCGCCGAAATGAATATCAATTTTGGCATCAAACCAATCTGTATTGCTGCTGATAAAAATTTTGGTTGATGGCTTTGCGGTATTAAACCTGAATTTTTTCAACGCATCAAAACCATACACAGGAATGTTCATTTCCTTTACTGCATCAGCAAATAAAAAGAACCAGTTATTTTTTAATACATCGTTGCCCTTTAATGCCAGCGTATCAGCATCTGTATGTATAAAGGATGAATGAAGGTTCTCTATCTTTTTTATCTGCAGTTGCTCTGCTTCTGCGTTACGGTGAATAATAATAAGCTTATCAACAGCAGGAATAATAATGCGGCGTTTATCTTCCTGGCGCACATCATAGCCATTATAATTAAAGAAAGGCTGAAACAATAAATACTCGCCTTTTTCTTTAATCGTCAAACGCATTTCGGGGCGCACATTTTTTAATTCTTCTTTTTGAATGCCGTTGAATTGAACATCGTATTGTTTGGTAAGCGGCAAAATAAATTCAAGCAATTGCTTATTCCACTCTTCTTCTGTAATTACTATTTTGCCATCCACCAAAAATTTTTCAGCCAATAAAACATCATCCGTTTTTTGCCATAAATAAAAAGTGGTCTCATGCTGAAATACAAGCGGCGAAGCGATTGCATTTGCTTCAAGTGGTACAACCGAATTCAGCAATTTTACAGAGCAGCTTACTTCGTATGCGTTATTGTTATGTGCAATGCTAAACTGGGGTTGTATATATTGATTTGATAAAACAGCAGGTTCAAGATTTGCTGTTATAAAACTTTTTTTCAGAGGCAGCAAAAACGCAAAATTGCCTTCACTTTTTTCTGAAAATAGTTTTTTGTATTTAGGCAGAAGATATTCAATTATTAAATGCCTTGTTTCTTCAGGCAGGTCATCCGTATGCTGTTGTGTGATGTTTTCCCAAATGCCGCTGAAAGGTGAATTGCGGTTAAGATATCTTGTAACTTCTGAAGGCAATAGCTTCCGCAGGTGCTGGATAAGCATTTTATCATCTTCGTCTAAATCTTCAGTATTTACAAATTTTGTAAGGTCAAGCCTTTCTGTTTTGCCGGTATACTGTTTTGCAGCTTCATCTGCTTCGCCTTTAATGGCATCAGCCTGTATATAAGGATATTGCTGCGCATCATACCGCAACACAACACCAAGCTTTTGATGATGCGCAACGTCTGTTGCTTTTTCCTCGATCAAAACTTCTTTTTGCGCCGGCAAAAAAAACGGCTTTCTTTCTATTGGAGGCGGCGCAATAATGCGTTTGATAGAAGGATCAAGTACACGCAAAAATGGCTTACCATCACGAAAAGTAAATTCAAATTTTCCTTCCAGGTCGTCATCAGTTGAATAACCATATAACGCAAGCAGCTTGTTTTTTTCCCGGTCGCGGTTACTGATTGTATCAAAAAAAGCGGCTCCGTAATTATTGTACAATTGCAATAACACAATTGTTTTATGCAGGCATAAAGGATACTTTGTTTCTGAATTACAATTGCAGCTTGTATCTAAATTCTTTTCATCATTGCGACGAAATTGCAGTGAATAATTATCGCCTTCATAATTCAACTCTGCCTTTACAATATCATTAGCAGCTTCAAGAATATTTGCTTTGGCGCTGCGTAAAAAATCTTCTGCATTAGATAAGGCATCCGGGGAAGAGAGCATTTTTATAGACCTGATGTCCAACTGCTTCATCTTTACAACTGTATGCTGTTGTTTAAACGATGTATCTGTCTCGCCTAACTGGTTGTTGTCAATTAATTCCTGCAGACGAAAAAGAGCAGCGGCTTCATGACGGCAAATATCCCCAAGGTTGTAGGGACAACTGCAACGCAGCGAAATTGTTTGAATATTATTATAACGGCTTAAATACACTTTATAAAAAGTGTTATACGCATCATCTTTCACCCTGAAAACAATTGAACCAAGCAGTTCATCATTTTCAATCATCTCAACAAAACCAGATGAGTATATTTTTTTGCCCCGGCGTATAACCTCATCAGTGCCGTTATTATAAATGTATTTAATTAAATGTGGTAAAGCCAATCTTTTAGTTTGATTTTAATTTACAGTTTGTGAATGCTCCATTCAAAAAAAAGCAACTGCAAAAATAAACCATTGTTGGCAGTAAATAAAGCCTATAGAAACGTTAACAATCAGTTTAAACTATTTAACTATTAAAGCGCCATCATAATACTGAGGTAATACGTTGGCAACATCGGCAGTAACGCAGTATTCAAGATCTTTTTCAAGCCCGTAAGAAGCAAGCCGGTGCCAGTGCGTGGTTTTTCTTATAAAAGAATAAATGTTGTTGCAGTGAAGCTGATACATATCGTTTGCCATCAGGCTGCTGTCGCAATGTACGGTAAAGTATTTTTTTATTTTACTTATAACGGCGCCGGCAAATAAAGTATCCTCCATATTAAACCGGTCTTTCCATGCAGAGCAACCAAGAATAACATTTTTATTGAGTGTTGCAAGATGCTCGCAAACAGAAGATAAATTAGGAAAAGAGCCGGTAATAACTTCTGAAGCGCCTCTATCTAATGCCATGTGCAACAACTTTGTACCATTTGTAGTAGTAAGTACTAAAGTTTTCCCTTCAATAAAACTGCGCGGATATTCTGCCGGTGAATTACCATGTTGAAGGCCTTCAATAATTTTTCCATCACGCTCTCCGGCAGTTACTGCATTCAATTTTTTTCCTATCGCAATACAATCTTCCACACCTGAAACTGGAATTACTTTTTCTGCGCCGTTATACAAAGCCGTTGTAATAGTTGAGGTAGCGCGGAACACATCAATAATTACAACAATACTGTCATTCACTTCATATAAATCTAATAGTCTTGGAGAAAGCAAGGTGTGCAAAACCGGTTTTTGCTGCATGGCGGCAAAGATAAGAGGATGAAAAGGATATTACTTTACAGCTTAATGAAAAACGTCTTTGCAAAATGCAATAAACAAATGGTATTATCTAAATAACAAATGAAAAAATTTCGTTCAAAAGGCTGTTCCAAAAGAGCAGCCTTTTTCTTTCTTACGTTATAACTCTCTTTTTACTTTCCCTTACTTATCTTGCAGCCCTTAAAAAATTTTTTATGGAATACAGCAAGCTTGTTTCTGTTACGGGATTACCTGGTTTATTTGAATTGGTTGCCAGCAAAAATGATGGTGCTATTGTGCGTTCTTTAGATGATAAAACCACGCGCTTTGTTTCATCCCGCATACATAATTTTTCTCACCTGGAAAGTATTGAAGTATATACTGAAGCTGATAATGTAAATCTTGTTGATGTGTTTCAGGCTATGCAACAAAGCACCGAAGCTTTGCCTGATGAAAAAGATGCAGCCGCAGTTAAAAAATATTTCGCCAAAGTATATCCAACCATGGATTTTGAAAGAGTATATGCCAGTGATATGAAGAAGATGGTGAAATGGTTTGATGTTTTAAAGAAAAATGATATTGAAATAAAGCTAAGTGAAGAACCCGTTGAAGAGGAAGAAGAAGTTGCTGAACCTGTGCAGGAAGTTGAAGAAGTGAAAGCTGAGCCGAAGAAAGCAAAAACTGCCAAGAAGATTGAACAGAAAGAAGAAGAAATAGAAGTAAAACCTGCCGAACCTAAAAAAGCGAAAGCTGCACGAGCGAAAAAAAATGAAAGCCCAGAATTAAAAGAGGAAGCACCGGCAGAAACAGCAAAGAAAAAGACTACAAAGAAATAATTTGAATGAATAAAATCTGCAACATCGTTTTATTGTTTGTATTTATTATATGCAGTTCAACTGTTTTTGCACAGTCAGATACTATAGAAAATGTAATTGATAAAGAATTAAAGCAATGTTTAGATTCATCTCAAAATGGAACAACATACGGCATGATTGAATGCAGTATTCGTGCAAGAGATGCATGGGATAAGGAATTGAATAAATACTATAATTTATTGATGCAAACTTTATCAAAAGATGAAAAGGATAAATTAAAGGAATCGCAAAGATTATGGCTTGTTTTTCGCGATAGTGAAAATACATTTTCATCAACCATGTATAAAAATATGACTGGAACGATGTGGGATATTGCAAAAGTGTTATCTGATCTGAATATTATCAAACACCGAGCGTTGGAATTACAGGCTTACTATAGTGATAAAGCCCCGAGATAATTTTTTTTAATTTATAGTTTTAAATCAATGTTGATGTTAACCGCAGATATACAAAAAATAAAAAGGCATTTTATTCCGGAAGATTTTACCGTAACAACCTGGGAAACATTAGAGCCTTATTTTAAAAATTTGCTGGAAAGAAATATTGAATCGAAAGAAGCGCTTGAACAATGGCTGAAAGATATGAGTGAACTGGAAGCTGTTGTAAGTGAGGATGCATGCTGGCGGCAAATTAAAATGACATGTGATACAACAGATAAATCTCTGGAAGAAGCATTTGCCTACTTCTGCATGGAAATACAGCCAAAGCTGCAGCCGTACGCAGATTTGCTGAATAAGAAATTGATCAATTCACCTTTAACGAATGAACTTGATAAACAAAAATATTTCACTTACCTGCGCAGTGTAAAAAAGAATATTGAATTATTCCGCGAAGCAAATATTCCGTTGCAGGCTGAGTTAAGTGTAATGCAGCAACAATATGGCGTAATTACCGGCGCAATGACGATTGATGTAAACGGGCATGAATATACATTGCAGCAGGCTGCTAAATTTCTGCATGAACATGACAGAAGCTTGCGTGAAGAAGTATATCGCAAAATGCAGGAACGCAGAAAGCAGGACAAGGATGCACTGAATGATCTATATACAAAATTGATTGAGAAGCGTGACCAGGTGGCAAAGAATGCGGGCTTTGAAAATTACCGCGATTACAAGTTTGTTGAGATGGGCAGGTTTGATTATACAAAAGAAGACTGCTTTAAATTTCATGAAGCGGTGAAGCTGCATGTTTTACCATTGGTTGAAAAAATAAATATTAATAAAAAAGAAAAATTAGGGCTTGATACTTTACGCCCCTGGGATACAGAAGCTGAACCTGACAATGTAAAGCCACTGCATCCGTTCAATACAGGAAAAGAATTACTTGAAAAATCAGAGAACTGTTTTGAAGAACTCAATCCTTTTTTTGCTGATTGTTTGAAGAAGATGCATTCGCTTGGCCATTTGGATTTAGAAAGCCGCAAAGGCAAAGCGCCGGGCGGTTATAATTGTCCATTGGCAGAAAGCGGGGCACCATTTATTTTTATGAATGCTGCGGGCCAGATGGATGATGTAACAACAATGGTGCACGAAGGCGGCCATGCAATACATTCTTTTCTTTCACATCCCTTAGAATTAAGTGCGTTTAAAGATTACCCGATGGAAATTGCCGAAGTGGCAAGCATGAGCATGGAGCTTTTTACCATGGATAAATGGAATACTTTTTTTGATGATGCAGAAGAGTTAAAGCGCGCAAAAGAGCATCAATTAGAAAGAGTCATAACCATCTTTCCGTGGATTGCAACGATTGATAAATTTCAGCATTGGATTTATGAACATCCGCAACATACATTAGAAGAAAGAACAGAAGCGTGGATAAATATCCTGAATGAATTTTCTACCAACACGGTTGATTTCTCAGGATTGGAAGAATATAGAAAAATAAGCTGGCAGCGACAGTTGCATTTGTTTGAAGTGCCGTTCTATTATATTGAATATGGTATTGCGCAATTAGGTGCTATTGGTTTATGGATGCAATACAAAAAGAATCCTGGACAGGCATTGAATAATTATATTAATGCCTTGAGTTTAGGCGGAACAAAAACACTTCCTGAATTATATGAAGCCGCGGGTTTAAAATTTGATCTTTCTCCGGAACACATAAAAACATTGATGCAATTTGTAAAGGAAGAAATGGAAAAGTTGTAAAGTTTATAGCACAGCGCACAGAGATTATCCCTCTGTTTTCTTACTTAGCTCTGTGCGATTTTTTATTCTTTGATTTTTGTGCGATAGGGTTATAATCAAGCGCTAATTGAATCCAATAACTCAATTGATTTTTTGTGTTGAGCACAGATTCGTCAACTAC
>Ga0206932_1088_pt1 | contig 18672 bp, 15 predicted proteins | sample Alteio_BWOrgHeat_18_FD_153244 | JGI IMG/M metagenome (GOLD analysis project Ga0206932, IMG submission 153244) | Enriched cells from forest soil in Barre Woods Harvard Forest LTER site, Petersham, Massachusetts, United States -... | ecosystem: Environmental > Terrestrial > Soil > Temperate forest >...
ACGATCAAAAGGGCATATTTATAATGTTTAGTTATGGGCGAATCATCAAGGTTCAATAAATAGGTACTGCCTGCGTCGGCATTATAACGATCTAATATATATTGCGGCAGGCCTCTTTTTAAATAATTTTTATCAGAGGTAAAAGCATTTATCTGATCCTGGGCCACACCTACATACACCGAATCGGGGCTTGATACGTGAATATTTTTGTCGGCTAAAAGTTTTTCATTCTCTTTTTGTGTATTAATGCGCAGCCATATTTCGAAATCCTGTCCGGGAAGCTCCATCGCATAGTCGAACGGAAAATTATCGGTATTAACAGCCTTTATCTCTTTAAACCCTTCGGGAAATATAAAGTTGAGATTTACCTGGGCCAGCGAATTAGAAAAGTTTTTAACCTGGTTGCCTGCAGCCGTATGATTTACCTGCGCAACTGCGGGTTTAACCAATAGCATTAGCAACGTTATAAATAAGAAATTTTTAATATTTCTTGTAATAGCGTTCATTTTTTAGGGTGTGTACAAAAAAGCCAGTTCCGAATTTATATAAATTATATTAAAAATAATAAGAAAATATATAATATTAATTTAAAAAATAAACAATCAGGTTAAATTTAAAACATTAGGATAAAACTAAAGCATATATTCAATTATTCGCTTATGCGGGTCAAAAGGCGCAAGTTCATCCAACCCCATTGAACGTATTGCGGTAGCAATAAGTTCGCTTTCGCCTGATGCGGACAAAAGGCCCTGCTTCAAACGAAAATACCGCCCCGCATCAAGCATTGCTTTTAACGGTATCATTCCTACCAGTTCGCTGCCGGTAACTTTAACGCCATGTGCCAGTGCTTTGTTGCATACCTCATCAAACGCCTGGTGCAAGGGGGTTACGGCAATATCGGTCAGGTTCATTGATACCTGGGCCCTGTTGTATTCTTCTATATACCAGCCCATTGCTTTTACGCAACTGAGCGTTCCCGGTACACGTTTCTTTTCGCCTTTACCAACTATTATCCGCCCCGATTCGCGTACCGCCTGCGCTATTTCGTTGGCTATCCCTGCCGATCGTGTATTGAGGTTAACATTAAAAGCTATTAAAAAATCGCGGGCGCCTATTACGGTTGCCCCCCGTTTGGCATCCTGTTCATGCGGACCAAAATCGGGCTGCCAGCCGGGTAATTTTATTTTCGCGAAAAACCCTTCATACTCCCCGGCCCTGATAACAGAAAGATCGCTCCGCTTTTTATCAGGCTGTGCATGGCCGTATAAATAAACAGGTATACGCAGTTCTTCGCCTACGCGTTTTGCCAGTTGTGTAGCGTATTGCGCTGTTTCGTCAAGGCTGATGTTGCTGATTGGGATAAGCGGGCACACATCCGTAGCCCCCATGCGCGGGTGTTCGCCTTGTTGGGTACGCATATCAATTAATTCGCCCGCTTTTTTAATCGCCATAAAAGCCGCCTCAACAACCGCTTCGGGTTCGCCGGCAAAGGTTATAACAGTGCGGTTGGCGCCTTTGCCCGGGTCAACATTTAATACCTTAACACCATTAACTGCTGCAATTTCGCCGGTAATGCTGCTGATGATATTTGGGTCAACACCCTCGCTAAAATTGGGCACACATTCTATTACGCGTTTCATACTTGAATGCAATTTAGCTATTTTGTTTAGTGTTTCGTGGTCCACCCGGACCAGATGGTCCAACGTGGTCCACCTGGTCCGACCTGGTCCACCTGCTACATATCCTGATATTTATGTTGGCTTAAAAAATATGAAGCATGGTCCTGAAATGCTTAAACAGCAGTAAATAAATTAGTTAGTTAATTATTTTATTACTGATTTAGTGATATTTGTAAAAATATTTTGAAATATCAAATCATTCTCTACCTTTGTAGTGTACTATTTAACTAATACACTATATGATCGAAATATCACACTTAACATTTGGCTACGGCAAGGCCAAATTGTTTGAAGATCTGAACATCAGCCTGCAGCCCGGTCATATTTACGGCTTGCTGGGTAAAAACGGCGCCGGCAAATCAACCCTGCTTAAAAACATTGCCGGGCTGGTTTTTCCATGGTCGGGTACCTGCACGGTAAACGGTATTGATGCAGATAAGCGCCTGCCCTCTTTTTTACAGGAGTTGTTTTTTGTGCCCGAAGAAATATACCTGCCAGCAGTAACTGCCAAACAGTTTGCTGATAGCACGGCGCAATTTTATCCGAAATTTGATAACAGCCAGTTTAGTAAAATGCTGGACGGATTTGATGTGCCGGCCGATAAGCTGCTCACCAAACTATCATTCGGGCAGCAAAAAAAGGTGATCATTTCGTTCGGGTTATCCACCAATACTTCGTTACTCATTATGGATGAGCCTACCAACGGGCTTGATATCCCCTCAAAAAGCCAGTTCCGCAAAATTATCGCGTCGGCTTTAACTGATGACCGCTGCATTGTTATATCAACCCACCAGGTACGTGACCTGGATAACCTGATAGATGCTGTTTTGGTTTTGCATGAGCGCCGCATAGCAGTAGCCAAAAGCATGGATGAGATTGCTGAAAGGGTACATTTTGGCATCATCCCTTCGGGTACAGAATATATCTATGCCGAAGAAGGCATGAGCGGCTTAAATGCCCTCACCCTAAACACTGATGGCGGCTACAGCAAGGTGGACATGGAGCTGCTTTTTAATGCGCTTACCGGCGATAACCAAACCTTAATTGAAATTTTAAACAAACCCGGCTATGAATAATACATTCAACCTTAAGCGTTTTATAATGCTTTTTAAAAAGCATGGGGCGGAACATGCCAAAATCTACTTATTATCCATTGTGGTATTGGCGGGGATCATATTCCTGGTATTGGGCACTACTTCATTTAGTAATCATCGCCATTTAGCACAGGCAGCACAACAAGCTATATTTAGTTTAACACTGTGGATAGCCGGCAGCATATTTACCAGCCTAAGCTTTGCAGACCTGGGTGATAAAAAGAAAGCGGCCGGTATACTTACTTTACCGGCTTCTCAACTCGAAAAATACCTGGTAGCGTGGCTGTATTCTTTTATCCTGTTTCAGTTAATATTTATTGCGATATTTTATTTTGCAGACTGGATTGTTATAAGCATTAGCATACCACCTGCTGGTTTTGAAAGAAACCATTTGTTTAGCCTGTTGTATGGCCGTAACATATTTGGCAGGGATGGCCTGTCTTTTGATACTTTTATTATATACGCGTTTTTCCATGCATTTACTTTCTGGGGATCTATCTTTTTCGAGAAGCTGCATTTTGTTAAAACGGCAGTAGTATTTATTGTTTTAGTGGTTATTCTGATATTTGCCAATGAAACCTTATTAAGCGCGTTTATTAGTTCCGAACCTGTAAGAAATGTGCCGTTTGAAGGTTTTAGCTACGTTGGGGACGGACGGATATACCGCATCCCTCCAAACAGTTTTGTAAGCTGGCTGGGCAAAATTATAATGTATGCAGTTGTTGCCACGTTGTGGCTAAGCGCTTATTACCGGTTAAAAGAAAAGCAAGTTTAAGCGATGAATTTTAAGAACAAAGAAGCCATATACCTGCAGATAGCAGATTACGTGGGCGAACATATAAGCCTGGGCAAATGGCTGCCCGAAGAAAAAATACCATCGGTACGCGAACTGGCTATAGAGCTGCAGGTAAACCCTAACACCGTTATGCGCACTTATGAGTACCTGCAGCAGCACGAAATACTATTTAATAAGCGCGGAATGGGCTTGTTTGTAACTGCTGATGCTGTAGAAAAAATAAAAAAAATACGCCGAGAACGCTTTATGCAGCAGGAACTGCCCGATTTTTTTACCAGTCTTTACCTGTTGGATATTGACCCGGATGATGTATTGGAGCTGTATAATGATTTTCGTACAAAAAATTACAACAATTAAAAATACCGATCATGAAGACAAGCAATAAATTAATACTTGCAGCCACCGTAGTTGTTTTTGCCTACCTGGTGGTATCTGATTTTGCTTTAAAAGCAGAATACGCTACAGGCAATTATAAAAAAGAACACTACGCTATGGACGATATCGCGCTAAAGAGTTTTACTACCATACAAAACAATGCTGGCAATATGATTGATATACAAATTATAAGAGGGGACAAATTTGAGGTATTTATGCGTGAAGGAGTAAAAGACAGGGTTACTATCAGCCAAAAAAATGATACTGTATTTATCGATAATAACGGGCAACATGAGGGCATTGTATATGGTGCGATCACCATTAAATGCCCTTATTTTAATAACCTTATCGTTAATGCCGATACTTCGGGCGGTAATACAACCAACCTCCTGAACAACGTCTTTGGTTTTAACCAGCCATCGTTAACTATACGGGCCACAAAATGGTCGTATATACAATTGGCCGGAAACAACTTTACACAATTAGATGCCCGTATGGATGGCGAAAATTCGCATTTGTTAATTAACAAGAACAATAGCATCGGCGCGGCTAATTTTGAAATGCTTGGCAAAAGTGAACTGGAGTTGGTTTACCCTATTATCAATAAAGTCAGCTACAAAGTATCAGACAGTGCCAAGCTGATCATATCGGGAAGTTTGGGGCGCAAACTGCAACAATAATGATTAAAGACAAAAACTTAGTAAATAAGCTTGCACTCCCCAAGATAGTGTGTAACCTTTTTAGTAATTGGAGATATTAATAATTAACAGTTGCAATAAATAAAATGTTCCCTTTTTGAGAGGGCGAATTAAATGGGTGACATTACTTAGTTTAAATTTGGTAACATTCCTATTAGTTTACCGTCATATTCCTGTAAGTTGTTAATTAAAGTTAAAAAGTTCACATACTAATTTTTTAGTTATATATTCGTCTTTACCAAACCCTTATCCATGAAAATAACCATTTCATTAATAGCCTTGCTTTTGCTGTTCTCATTGGCAACTTATGCGCAAAGCAACTATTCTATAAAAGGCTCTGCCATTGATACGGCTGAGAAAATGCCCTTATCAAACGCTACCATAATGGTATTGAACGCCAAAGATTCCATTTTGTGTAATTTTACAAGGGCAACAGCCGACGGTTCTTTCGCGATCAATGACCTTGGGAAAGGCAAATTCATTTTGATAATGTCGTACCTCGGCTATGCCGATTATACGGAAGGTTTTACCATCGGTGAAAGTGTTCAGTTATCGCATGATTTTGGCAAAATTAATATGATACTTAAAGCACGTTTGCTCCAGGATGTAATTATTAAAGGCACCGTAACAGCTATAAAAATAAAAGGCGATACCACCGAGTTTAACGCCAAAGCTTACGTTATACAACCTAACGACAAGGTTGAGGACCTGATAAAACAATTTCCTGGTATACAGGTGGATAAGGATGGCAAAATTACCGCCAACGGGCAGGCTGTAACCAAGGTTTTGGTGGATGGCGAGGAATTTTTTGGCGACGACCCTACGCTGGTCACCAAAAACATACGCGCCGATATGGTGGATAAGGTACAGCTTTATGATAAAAAAAGCGACCAGGCCACTTTTACTGGTATTGACGACGGAATAAAAACAAAAACACTAAACATTAAGCTTAAGGAAGATAAAAAGAACGGCTATTTTGGCAAGATAGACGCCGGAATTGGAAGTGATGGCTATTACCGGAGCCAGCTTATTTACAACAGGTTTACCGCAAAGCAAAAATTTTCGGTCTATGGCACAAATTCAAACACCGGGCAGGTAGGCCTCGGTTTCCAGGATAACAGCAAATATGGTTCGGCCAGTTTAGATTTTAGCGATAACGGCTTCATCTCGGTATCCGGCATAGGCGGCGATGTGTTAGACAGCTTTGATGGCCAGTATGATGGCCATGGCTATCCGTTAGCCCGCTCAGGAGGCGTACACTTCGACAGTAAATTAAACAATGATAAAGCCTCAATAAACACCAATTATAAAATTGGCTCAATGGACGTTAACGGCGAAAATAATACAACAAGGCAAAGTTTGCTGCCTGACGGCTATATCAGCACACGCAACCAAAATTACGATAACTATTTATTCAGGCAGAAAGTTGATATTACTTATCAAACAAAACTCGACACAACGTCAAACCTGAAAGTTAGCGCCGACGCCACTGATAAAAATATCCGCACCATAAGCAATGATCTGTCGGTAACCCAACGCGGTAACGGTGTTTTATTAAACACTAACGACGGGCATCAAAACAGCGACGGCTGGCAAAAGCTGTTTAATGCAAGCGCTTTTTATACTAAGAAATTTAAAAAGGCGGGCCGTACGCTGTCATTCCTGGTAAACGAGGCTTACAGCAACATTCGATCAACCGGGAGTTTATATTCAAAAATTGCTTACTATGACCAGGCTGGCTTATTGGATAGCACCAGGCTTACCGACCAGTATAAGGTTAATAAAAGCGAGAGCGAATCAATAAATACCAATTTAACATATACAGAGCCTTTCAGCAAAATCTTTGCGCTATCAATAAACTACGGGGTAAGCGTAAACAATAGTACATCCGATAAAAAAGCGTATAGCCAGGCAAATCAGGGCAGCGGCGTTTATAACGTGCTGGTCGATTCGGTAAGTAGTAATTTCAGGTTCAACCAGTTGGCAAACCAGGCAGGGGTCAACTTTAATTATAATAAAGGTAAAACCCTGATAACCTTTGGCACAAAAGCGGCTGCGGTTAACTTTAAAGAGACTGTATATGACAATACCAACGGCACGGTAAAAAACAACTATAACCGCAATTTTATAAACCTGACGCCGCAGTTTACTTATTTGTACAAGTTTTCGCAGCAACGATCATTCACATTCAGGTACTCCGGCAGCACTACACAGCCTAATATTGACCAGCTACAGCCCGTCAGGGTAAATACCGACCCTTTAAATATTACCATTGGTAACCCCAACCTTAAGCCTACCTTTACCAACGGGGTTAATATGACCTATAACTCTTTTAAACAACTAAGCGGCCAGTATTTTTATATTACCGGCGGATATGGCTCCACCTCAAACCCTTTTGTTAATTATTCAACGCTTGATTCGGCCGGTAAATCAACCAATCAAACTATAAACCTGAACGGTAAAAAAACCTATAGCTATAACTTTTACACTACCACCAGCTGGAAAATTAATCCGATCGATCTGCAGCTTGGCTTTTTTATTGAAGTAAATGCCAATAACGCTTATAGCTATATTAACGGGCAATTAAACACTTCAGATGCGGGCAGGTATTCGGTGGGATTGAACATCTCAAAATATGAACAGAAAAAATATAGCTTCAATTTTAACCTGGCCCCTAATTATTCTATCAAAACATCGTCAATACGGCCCGACCTTAATGCCAATGGCTGGGGCTTAAATTCAAATGCATCGGGCAACGTTTTCCTTCCCGGAAAATTCCAGGTTGGTAGCGATATAAATTATATGTTCTTAGGCAAAACGCAGGCCCAGAATGAAGAATTGAAAAGAACCATCTGGAATGCCTCCTTAAGCCGCACATTCCTGAAAGAAGACAAGTTGAAGCTATCATTTACTGTTAACGATTTGCTGAACCAGAATGTAGGCTTTAGCAGAAGTATAAGCGGAAGCTATTTGACAGAAAACAGCTACACAACTATTAAAAGATATTTTATGGTTGCGCTGGCCTATGATTTCACCAAGTTTGGAACTATTAAATAAATATTACCATGAAAATTATGCTATATACATTATTATTAATTGTAACCGGCAACATTGCTTTAGCTCAAAAAGCCCGGTTTATTACCAGCGGCAGTATAGAATTTCAAAGAACCGCCAATACTTTTGCCATCCTGCGAAAAATGATTGGCAATAACATGGACGGCCTTACCCAACAGGCCTATGACCAGTATAAAAAAACACAGCCGCAATTTAAAACGATAAACAGTACATTAACTTTTAATACCGACAAAACTTTATACACCCCTGCGGCGGTTGATAACAGTACCCGGAGCATTTTTGGGCCATTACCTATGGCCGAACAAAATAATTTGGTTTATACCGATTTGGCAACCAAAACCGGCGTATGCCAGAAAAATGTTTTTGAGGAGGTATTTTTAATAAAAGACACCCTTCGGAAAATTAAATGGAAAATAACCGACGAAACCCGCGAAATTGCAGGTTACACCTGCCGCCGGGCCAACGCGCTTATTTTAGATTCGATTTATGTAGTAGCTTTTTATACCGATCAGATCCCGTTATCGGGTGGGCCCGAATCATTTACCGGCTTACCCGGAATGATCTTACAGGTAGCCTTGCCACATGAAAACGTGGTATGGCTGGCAACAAAAGTTACCGATACCAGCATTCCGGTAACCTCAATCGTTCCAGCCAAAAAAGGCAAGGCGGTAACCTTCAAAGAGTTTGAAGCCACCCTTCAATCGGCAGCTAAAAACCGGGGGCCTTCGGCGCCTTATATTGTACGGGGCTTTTTACTTTAGTTTAACAGGTACTTTCCGGCATGCAAATTTGCCGCTGTAACACGCTCAATAGTTTAACGTCTTATTCCTGTAAGTTGTTAATAAAAGTTAAAAATTTCAGACACTAATATTTTAGTTATATATTCGTCTTTACCCAAACCTTATCCATGAAAATAACCATTTCATCAATAGCCCTGCTTTTGCTGTTCTCGCTGGCAACTTATGCGCAAAGCAACTATTTTATTAAAGGCTCGGCGGTTGATACGGCTGAGAAAAAATCCTTACCGAACGCTACCATAATGGTATTGAACGCTAAGGATTCTATCCTGCGTAAATTTACCAGGGTAAAACCCGACGGTTCTTTCGTTATCAATAGCCTGGGGAAAGGCAAATTTATTTTGATAATGTCGTACCCGGGTTATGCTGATTATACGGAAGGTTTTACCATCGATGAAAGTATTCAGTTATCGCACGATTTTGGTAAAATTAACATGATACTTAAAGCACGTTTGCTGCAGGATGTAATTATTAAAGGCACGGCACGGGCTATAAAAATAAATGGTGATACTACCGAATTTAATGCCCGCGCTTACGTTACGCAGCCAAATGCCAAAGTGGAAGACCTGCTTAAACAGCTGCCCGGCATGCAGGTAGATAAAGATGGCAAGATAACCGCGCAGGGCAAAACTGTAGAAAAGGTACTGGTTGACGGCGAAGAGTTTTTTGGCGACGACCCTACCCTGGTTACCAAAAACATACGGGCAGATATGGTTGATAAGGTACAGTTGTACGATAAAAAAAGCGACCAGGCCACCTTTACCGGAATTGACGATGGCGTAAAAACAACAACGCTAAATATTAAGCTGAAAGAGGATAAAAAGAACGGCTATTTCGGCAAGATAGACGCGGGTATTGGCAATGACGGCTATTACCAGGGGCAGTTACTCTATAATAAATTTAAAGGAAAAAAGAAGTTTTCGTTATACGGTACCGGCGCAAATACCGGTAAAACGGGCTTAAGCTGGGACGATAACCAAAAATACGGCGATGGCAGCAATGTGCAGATGATGGATAATGGAGATATATATTTTACAGGCGGCAACAACGACCTGAGTTATAACGGCCAGGGTATACCAAAAGCGAATACCGGCGGTATGCACTATGATAATAAATGGCAGAGTGATAAGCAATCAATAAATACTAATTTTAAATTCGGGACGCTTGACATTGACGGCACAAAAACCACCCGGACGCAGAACAACCTGCCCGGCAACGTAATAAACAGTGTAGAAGATCAAACATTTCATAATTCAACCTTCAGGGAGAAACTTGATGGCACTTACCAGATCACCTTTGATACCACCTCGAACCTTAAATTAACTTTTGATGCTACCTATAAAACCGTTAAAAGCAAAACAGATTATGTGTCGTCAAGCACACATGGGGTTGATAGCTTGCTGAACAGCAGTACGCGCGACCTCAACAATAATTCGGACCAGCACATTTATAACGCGAGCGCCTTTTATACTAAAAAGCTAAAGAAAAAAGGGCGCACTTTTTCGGTGTTGTTAAGCGAATCGATAAATAATAACGATACCAAAAATTATTTAAAGTATGACGCCAACTTTTATAATCCAACCAGCGGCGGCCTGGATAGCACACAGCATGTAGACCAGTATAAAACCGGCCTTAACCGTAACCACACTTTCAACTCAAACATAACGTATACCGAGCCGTTCACAAAATACTTCTCGCTGGTGCTTAATTATGGCGTAAATATCAACAACAGTATTTCCGACCAGAAATCGTTCAACAAATCCTCAACCGGGAACTATGATGTGCTTGACCCTACGGTAAGCAATAATTTTAATTTCGACCAGCTGGCCAACCAAATGGGGGCCGTGTTCAATTACAATAAGGGTAAGAGCATATTAAACTTCGGTACGCGGGCATCCGATGTAACCTATAAACAAATTGATGGTTATACCGGCGATGTTTTTAAACGGCAGTTCCTTAACTGGAACCCGCAAGCAACGTATCAATATAAATTCTCGCAGCAGCAATCTGTAAGGTTTAACTATAACGGCAATACTACCCAGCCATCTATTTCACAAATACAACCGGTAAAAAATAACAATAACCCACTATATGTTACTTTAGGCAACCCCGACCTGCGGCCATCGTTTACAAATAACTTCGGCGCAAGTTATAACTCTTATAAAGTATTAAGCGGGCAATATTTATCTTTCAGCGGCAATTATTCTTATAATACCAATCAAATTGTAAGCAGCACCGTTACGGATAACGCGGGTAAAACAACCTCGCAGTCTTTCAACCTTACCGGCAAAACGCCGCATAGCTTTTTTGTATATAGCAATTTCAGCCGCAAAATACCGGGCGATGTCAGTGTTGGGCTTACAGCTAACATCAACTCAAGTGTATCGTATAGTATGACCAACAACGCATTAAATACCAATAATAATTCTACGTATTCGGGCGGGTTAAACATCAGCAAATACATGGAAAACAAATATGATTTTTACATACAATTTGGGCCCCGTTATATTATAAGCGAATCTTCCTTACAAAAACCCGGTATTAACAATAACAGTCTGGGCTATTCCGGGTATAGTTATATTAACTTTTATCTGCCGGCCAAAGTGCAGTTTAATTCCGACATGGAGTTCACCTATACGGGTAAATCGCCAACTTTTGACCAGGACGTGTATCATACCAACCTGGACGTAACCATAAGCAAGGCTTTTTTCAAGGAGAGTAACCTAAAACTCTCCATAACGGCCAACGACCTGCTTAACCGAAATATAGGTTATAACCGCAACAACCCGGGCAGCATGATAACTGAAACCAGCTATAATACGATCAGGAGATATTTTATGTTCTCGGTTACCTGGGATTTTACTAAAATGGGCGGGGGCGTACCCGCAAAATAATTACGGCTATGAAAAATATATTAATTACAACAATTTGCTTTTTATTACTGTCGGGTAAGTTCGTATTTGCACAAGATGAACATTTCACAACTTCGGGCACCATAGAATTTGAAAAAAGCTCGAATATTTATGCTATTTTCAGCAGGCAGATCGACAAAGATAACGAGGCTTATATGCGGCCCGCGTTCGAGCAGTTTAAAAAAACACAGCCCCAATTTAAGGTACTTAAAAGTACGCTTACCTTTGGGAATAATAAAACGCTGTTTGTGCCCGCGCCATCCGAAACCCAAAACAGTGGGTTCGGTAATGTAATTGCTGCCGAACAAAACAACACTATTTTTACCGATGTTGAGGCCGGGACCAGCATAGCCCAGAAAAATGTTTTTGAAGAAACCTTTTTGTTAAAAGACAGCACCCGGAAAATTAACTGGAAAATTACCGATGAAACCCGCGAAATAGCAGGCTTTACCTGCCGCAGGGCCAACGCGCTAATGCTCGATTCAGTTTATGTAGTGGCATTTTATACCGATAAGATAATTGTTTCTGGTGGCCCCGAATCATTCACCGGGTTACCGGGGATGATATTGGAGGTTGCCCTGCCACATGAGAACATCATATGGCGCGCCACCAAAGTAAACGATATAAGCATACCCGAAACTACGCTGGTACCGCCAAAAAAAGGCAAAGCCGCCACCAACAAAACTTTTAGGGCAGCCCTTGACGGCGCCATGAAAAGCTGGGGTAATTATGCGCAATCGTACTATAAGGCATTTTTGTTGTAGACGGGTTAACCGGCATGGCGGCGATTACTCACCCCGACTGCGCTTCGCTGGTCGACCCTCTCTCCGGCAAGCCGGAAAGAGGGTTGCTTGAGAGAAATATTTTTTCTTTTAGGAACCCTCTTTTCGCCAAAGGCGAAGAGAGGGTCGCGCCCGACAGCGTCGGGCCGCGGGGTGAGTAAACGGCGCACGTTCAATGCGTACTTCCTGCTAATTCAACAAATACTTCTCAAACCAGGCAATACTTATCCACGTATCCTCATCATTAAAAACATGCCCTAAATTTGGCTGGATAACCAGGTTGAGGTTATCGGGTGCCTTTTGCGCCTTGTAGGCTTCGGTTGCGGCGGCAAAGCCTATTTGCGCGCCGGGGTAAGGGTTGTTGGGGTCCTTATCCTTACTCAGTATCAGCAGCGGCCTCGGTGCAAACAGGCGGATCATTGAGGGACAGTCAAACTCGCCGGTTATGCCCGGTAATATTTTATCCCATACGGCTTTTACATTCCGGGCATTTAGGGTAGAGTCGCCCATATCGCGGGCGGCTTTTTTATGTGCGTCGCCAATAGTGCCCGCGCGGCCCTGCCATTTATCATTCTCCAACGACCACTTAAAACTCTGCACTGCTATGCCCAACACCGCGACTTTAATGCGCGTATCAACCGAAGCTGCCAGCCACGTTTCAATACCACCCATTGATATGCCGCCCATTCCAATACGGTCGGCCTTAACATCGGGGCGGGTAACCAGGTAATCAACCAGGCGCCAAAGGTCGAAAGCGGTATCGTATAAAAACGGGTGCTCCTGGTGGGTTTTGTCGGTATTTTTCCACGCGCGGTAAGCGGCATCGGTATATTCCTTACTGCCATGCGCCCCACCGGGAATGCGCTCGCCATGATAACGGGCATCAATAGCCACACCCATAATACCCGCCTTAGCCAGTTTGGTAAATATCGCTTTAATATCGCCCTCATCCTTGCTGCCTCCTGTACCATGCAGGAAGATAACCACCGGGAATTTGCTCTGCCCTTTTATTATCGGTTTATAAATAAGGATGGGCATTTTTTCTGTTTCTTCGGTATAAATAGAACCTTTTTCCACTTTAATGGAATCATCCCTAACAGTTGTGAACATTGGTTTAAAATCAACAACCGGTCGGTTTAACAGGGCTTTAAAATCGCGGGCAACCTGGTCGGCGGGCGGATATGGGGTTGTTTGGGCGAATAACAGGGATGCCTGTAAAAACAGTACGAGGCAGGTGTAGAATATTTTGGTTATTAGGTTGAGCTTAAGCATGATTGGTTATTATCAGTAGTAAATATATAAATCTTAGTCCAAATTTTACTTCCTGGTGTTACAACCTTTAAACATTAAAGGATATTTTTGAATTAATAAATGGAAACGGCTACAAACGAACTTAACATGCTATCAGAACCAACCTATATAGCTGCACGTATGGTGGCTGCAACCATCGAGGCGCATTTTGCTACGCACCTGGCATCGGCACGTTTGCAGGGTGCGCGCAACCTGGCCCATGAGCCGCAGGCGCGCGTTATAGAAGCCATTATTGACGTAACTTTTTGGGCCAGCCTGCGCAAGGAAGAGGGCCACGCGCCAAAAATATCGCTGGCACTGCTGCCCCCCGCGCAGGCCAGTCAGCCACTGGTGTTTGGCAACCGTATAAGGCTGACCCCGCATAATTTAACCAAGCTTGCCCCGGCGGTTGAGAGCCCCGGCATACACCTGGGCGTTTGGTTTGAAAATGATGAGCTATATGTTTGGGGAACCACGCTGGCCATACCGGGCATCTGCTTTGTACTGGAGGTGGTTGAGCCGGGCCTGCTGGTAGTTAAACATAGCCGTACCGATGGCTTTGGCAAATTTGTGAACATAGCCGTTTTAACAGGCGATGAAATAAAGATAATAGATGAGCAAAACACCGGCCTGCTTAACTGCCCTGCCTTATACGATTCCCTGCTGGGTATGCCACTGCCGTTTGCCGATGGTTCGGTAAATATTATGGTTGAACTGGCGGCATCTATGCGCGCGCATGGGCGGGGCGGATTGGTGCTGATAGTCCCTGATAACTCGAACGAATGGGAGAAGTCTATCATACACCCGATATCCTACCCGGTAACCCCCGCGTTTACCGGCATTACCAGGCTCATGAAGAAGGACCACGGCGAACGTTCAAAGACCGACTGGCAGGAGGCCCTGCTGCGAGCTGTCGACATTGTTGGCGGGTTTACCGCCGTTGATGGTGCTACCATTATTAACCGCGAGTATGAACTGCTGGCGTTCGGCGCGAAGATAGCACGGTCGGGGATGAGCCTGCCGGTTGATCAGATCATTACCACCGAACCGGTTGTTGACGGCACCCCGACACCCATGCACCCCGGGCAAAACGGGGGTACACGCCACCTGGCAGCGGCACAGTTCATCTACGACCAGCGCGATGCCATTGCCCTGGTAGCCTCGCAGGATGGGCGGTTCACCATATTCGCGTGGTCGCCTAAGCTGGGGATGGTGCATGCGCATCGGATTGATATATTGTTGCTATGACCTCACCCCAACCCCTCTCCAAAGGAGAGGGGCTTCAATTCCTCTTTACGCAAAGGGCTGCCAATGACAGCGCCGTTTGTTACACGCGGATGTGTAACAAGTGGAACACGTGTAACAAGATTTTAAGCTAACGTATTGAAATACAATATTTTGTAAAAATTTGGTGTAACAAGATGTAACAAGGCGTTACGACGTATTCGTCAGGGTTTTTAGGTGTGGTTTTTGGATTGGGTGTTGATAATCAAATGGATGTAAATTACCTGATTTGGGCGTGGCGAAACAGCCAGGGCGGATCACACTATGTGCTATAAAACTTCCCGCATCGGGTTTTGTTATTTTAATAATAATTATTTAAATTTGATAATATGAGTGTGCAATATCTTTCAAATGAAAAAGGGCAGGTTACAGCTGTGCAGTTACCTATAAAAGAGTGGGAAATGCTAAAAAGTAAATACCCTGATATAGACCACTTGGATTCCGACTTACCTCAATGGCATAAAGATATCATAGATGCCCGTCTGGATGCTTTAGAAAAAAATCCCGAACTGATCAGGCCCATTTCTGAATTAATAGATGAACTGGATAAATAGTCATGGCATTGACTTTACATTATTTTGATGCCGTAAAACTTGATATTATTGACGCAAAGAGTTGGTATAAAAGTCAGAAAGCAGGTTTGGAAAAAGACTTTGCCCGTGAGGTTAAAAAGTGTATCCTGCGATTACAAAAGACCCCATTAGGGTATGAAATTAAATACAGAAATGTAAGGACAGCCTTTACCGAAGTGTTTCCTTACGCCATACATTTTTATATTGATGAGGCTAAGAAACAAATAGTGATTATTGCAATTATTCATCAAAGCAGAAATCCGTCATTATCGTATAATCGGAGCGTAGAAGGGTAGTTGCGGCAGTATGTTCCCAAATGGAACTAACTGAATTTTCTTTCAATTTTCCCATCTGCGGCAGTATGTGCAATTTTTGCACTAACTAAAACAGCTAAAATGGATCTATTGAAATACCCACAGACCCTCTCCGCGCGTCTTTGCGACTTACTTCCCTCTATTTCCCTCCAAACGAACTATTAAGAAATCCTTACAAGTTGCCGTTTCTTCAAATTCAATTTCTAAAGCTGGCGCAAGTATGCAGCGGTAGCATGCGGGTAAGCGTACTTGTGCCATTATTTAATTGGTATAGGGATATAGGCACAAGTACACACCGCTTTAGCCTACGCTGCATACTTGCGCCAGCGGGGGGGGGGCGGTTATAGTGTTGGAGTAACAGGCGGCACAAATTATTAATTTTACTGTTATTTTTATATATGGCAGATAGAATTACAAGTAATCAACTAAGTGAAGATGAAAAAGTAAGTTTTATACAAACGAATTTATTAAGATGGTATAAAACTAATGGAAGAAGGTTTTATTGGAGAAAGAAGGGGTTATCTCAATATCAATATATTATTGCTGAGGTGCTACTCCAAAGAACTAAAGCTGAAACAATAGCCAAATTTTATCCCTTATTTATTGTTGAATTTCCTAACTGGCTATCATTGGCAAATACGGATTTAAAGTCGATAGAAATTTTTTTACAGCCTATTGGTCTTTATACACAAAGAGCATTGCGATTACAAAACTTGGCTAATGAAATAGTCAAAAGAAATGGACGACTACCACGAGATAGGAAAGATTTAGAATCGATACCTTTTATGGGCCAGTATATAGCAAATGCTGTTGAGTTAGTGATTTTTAATAAACCAAGCCCATTAGTTGATGTAAATATGGCGCGGGTTATTGATCGTTTTTTTGGTCCGAGGAAAATGGCTGATATTAGGTATGATCCTTATTTACAAGAGTTAGCTTATAAAATAGTTGATCATTCAAAGGCTAAATATATTAACTGGGCGATATTGGATTTTGCAGCACTTATTTGCAAATCAAAAATACCTTTATGCGAAAAATGTTTACTTTCACATAATTGTTTTTTTAACCATTACAAATTTTAAATAAAAAGTGCAATTACGTTTTCTTTGATGCCAATCTATATCAAATTATATGTTTGACTTGGAGGAAAAAGCAAATTGACAGCATTAGACTTTATTTTAAACAGGGGGCCTTTTTCGGCTACTTTACCATCTTTGTTTCTTTTTATAAGATGATCTAATGTAATTAATCCTTGTTCAAGAAGAATATCAAATTGAGAAATAATTGGCCTTTTTGTATGTAACACTTTTTTATATTGAAAGTGCTCAATTCCATTAAGGTCAATTGAAGGGTTAGCAGCTATCCAAAAAGTTTCAGCATGTTTTTCTAAAAGCCTTTTGTGTAAAATATCTAATGTCCAACTTACGAAATCGCCAATTTTGTCGTTATTAGAATTTTCAATTAACAATTGTAAATCTGAATTCATTTTTAGTGCTAATCCTTGAGAGTTTCTTACAATAGCTGACACCGTACAATACAATTTAAAATCCGTACCCCTATGGTATCCGAATGTATCTAAAATTTCTTCCGAGCTTTTAAACTTAGATATTGACCAATTTGGTACTTGGGCAAATAAGTTTTTTCTATTATCTCTTTTATCTCTATATGCCTTTAATTCAATGCCTTTATAGTCTGGTTTCTTTGATGAATTAATATTTATTCCCAACAGTGTTTCTAAAGTTCTACCTATTGAAGTATCAGCTTTCAGCATTCCAGGAATTGGCCCACGATTAGCAATATTTTGAAGTAGTAATAAAAGTTCATTAGAAATAAAATTGCTTACGTTCCTAATGTCTTCAATCAATTCTTTAATTGGATTATTTTGTGAACCAGTAAGCTGTTTTTGAATATCTATTTGTGTAATATTAATTACGTGCAATTTGTTTCCATATGCAATAATTCCTAATATATCCGATGGTTTAGAATAATTTCCTAAATTCTTAAACCAAATGCGAGGATCGCCATGTTTGGTAACAGGCCTATATAATGAAGCAACAGACGGGATTGCTTTTTCTTCTGATAATAAATAAGAATCTACTAAATTCTTATACTCTGTCCCTTGTCTCTGAATAAAATAATCATGAATTCCTTTATTTTTCAGATAGTTTCTTACTATGCCGGTAGCGTCCATTATTGATTTAATTAACCCGTTTTTTGTGGGTTCAATAAAGGTTAGTTCAACTGAATATTCTGTTTCTTTTTCAGTGAAAATTCGCATTTGCAAAAACTAAGAAATGTTTTTTAATATCTCCATAGCAACAGCTCTAGCCATTAGTGGAGGTACGGCGTTGCCAACCAATGTAAACTGGGGCACTTCATATTTTCTCTTATTTCCACCAGTAGAGCGCTTCCCCTGGAAAACAAATGAATCATCAAAGGACTGTAGGCGCGCCATTTCTCTTACCGTTAGTGCACGTGGATTACCATAATGTATATAATCATCAGAAATTGTCATAACTGTAGGACTTTGGCCTTCTGCTTTTAAAACATTATAATTTCTTTTATCAGATTCTAAACCAAGTTCTTTAAGTTTTGATTTTGATGAGTGGTAATCGCCCTCATTTAATATTACATCTAACCTTTTGACCACATCATCATTTTGCTTACTTGTTTTATGATTATGCAACGGCGCAACCATATGCGATAAACTCAATTCAAGTTCCTCATGATCACGAACATAAAAAGGATTTTTAGCGTTTACAAAGCGACCATTTAATCTTCCCTTTTTTGACCATTCTGCATAGGTTAAGCCATTATCTTCTACTGGACTTCCATCAATAGTTCTTGTTTTTAATAAACTAAGGAGCTTTTCAGATGTACCATTGAATTTAGCTCTAACATCAACGACTTCATAATTATGTTTTTCATCATCATTTCCCACAAAATCCAAATCATATAGTGCTTCAAAAACAGTCACTTTTTCTTTTCCACTAACCGTAGCCGG
>Ga0206932_1089_pt1 | contig 18604 bp, 14 predicted proteins | sample Alteio_BWOrgHeat_18_FD_153244 | JGI IMG/M metagenome (GOLD analysis project Ga0206932, IMG submission 153244) | Enriched cells from forest soil in Barre Woods Harvard Forest LTER site, Petersham, Massachusetts, United States -... | ecosystem: Environmental > Terrestrial > Soil > Temperate forest >...
TTACGGTTGAAAGCGATGCCAATGCTATCTATCCTTTAAAAGAAATTACGCCCGGCACCTATGCAAGCGCTTCGCTTGGTTTGAGCAGCACGGCCAAATACCGTTTGCGGATAATTACCAATACCAACAATCATGCTACCTATTTATCAGATTTTGTGCCGGTTAAAAACTCACCGCCTATTGATAGTGTTGGCTATACCTTACAGCCAAACGGCGTGCAAATATATGCCAGTGCGCACGATGCCACTAACAATACACGCTATTACCGATGGGGATTTACGGAAACATGGGTATATCATTCATTGTACAACGCGCAATTTATTGCCCTGAATAAACATATAGTTCTGCGTACGCCTGCCCAAAGTGTTTATTCGTGCTGGCAGAGCGCCAATTCAACCGATATTGTCCTGGCCTCATCGGCTAAACTTTCCCAGGATGTAATGTACCAGGCGCCCATTACCCTTGTACCATCATCTTCCGTAAAGCTTTCATACCAATACAGCATTTTGGTAAAACAATATGCGCTTACTGAGGATGCCTTTAATTTTTGGCAGTTGCTTAAAAAAAATACCGAACAGCTGGGAAGCATATTCGACGCACAGCCATCCAGCATAACCGGGAACATCCATAATATTGCTGATGGCTCCGAACCCGTTTTGGGTTATATAAGCGCCGGTGCCGTGCAGCAAAAGCGCATATTTATTAGTATTATCGCTTTACCTATAGGCTGGGGGTCAGATAGCCCGTTTAGTCCCTGCAAGCCAGTTTATGACCCCCCGCCCGGAAATCCTTATAACCCGGTAGCTGTTTATAAGATGGACTATGCAAATTATTTTTATCCGGCCCTTGGAACTTTCCCCGAACCTTATATTTATATACCTGTCGATGTGCAAAACGAAACCCCTACCGGTGATACAATTTTCAATGCCGCACCTATACAATGCGTAGATTGCAGAACAGCCGGCGGAACGCTTACCAAACCTTCTTTTTGGCCATTTTAAATAATATTTAAATTTGTTGGTCAACAAGTTAGCAATATGAAAGATTGTCCAAATTATAACAAGTATTGTATTAGCGACCATGCTAAACCTTCTTTTTGGCAATAAATCATTTTCTGCTCACCCCTGCCTTATAGTTAACTGTCATTACTTATGATTTGAGGGCCACGCTTTTTGAAACAAAACGCTGTCACCTTAAACGATTAAACTCAGCGTAATGAAAGCTACAACGCGCTTTATAACAGTTATAACATTGACAGCCCTATTATTTAGCTGCAGGGAGACCTATACCCCACCCCAAATTACCACAAACAGCAATTATTTAGTTGTTGAAGGGCTGATCAATACCGGTACCGATTCTACCTTTTTTAAATTGAGCCGTACCGTAAGGCTAAATGCAAAAACCACTACACAAAACGAAACCCACGCGATAGTTACGGTTGAAAGCGATGCCAATGCTGTCTATCCGTTAAAAGAAATTACGCCGGGCACCTACGCCAGTGCACCGCTTGGTTTAAGCAGCACAGCCAAATACCGTTTGCGGATAATTACCAATACCAATACACATACAACTTATCTGTCAGACTTTGCGCCGGTTAAAAACTCGCCGCCTATTGATAGTATAGGTTATACCTTACAGCCGGATGGGCTGCAAATATATGCCAATACGCACGACGCCACTAATAACACCCGTTATTACCGGTATGATTTTTCGGAAGCATGGGAATTTCGGACATATTATGATTCGCTTTTTATACCCGTGCTTGACCCAGTACAGGGCCCCGGATACCTTAAGTACCGTGACTTGGTTAATAACAATGTAAATATATGCTGGTCAAATGTCTATGCAACTGATATTGTATTAGGCTCTACTGCTAAACTTAGCCAGGATGAACTTTACCAGGAGCCTATAACATTTGTTCCGTCTACCGCTGAAAAACTACGTATCAGGTATAGTATTAACGTTAAACAATATGCACTTACCGAAGACGCTTTTAACTTTTGGCAGTTATTAAAAAAGAACACCGAGCAATTAGGCAGTATATTTGATGCGCAGCCATCTTCCCTAATTGGTAATATCCATAATATTGCGGATAACTCCGAACCTGTATTAGGGTATATCAGCGCGGGTGCAATACAACAAAAAAGGATATTTATTAACAATACAACCCTGCCAACTTCCTGGGTGCCCCTGAATATTTATTTGTTTCCTTGCAGTACTGACCCAAAATCATCGATGACTGTCCCCATTGCCGACTATGCGACCTATTTTTATACCGGGCAATATTTACCACTTTTCCCTGTTTTTGATACGGCTGGTAATTTAATAGGATATGCAGGCGGTATACGAGAATGCACGGATTGCACCTTGAAAGGATACAATAAGAAACCTTCATTCTGGAAAGATTAGATAGATGGAAAAACTCCTGCGTGTGATCGGTATAGCATTACCGGCTCTTTTTTTTAGCTGCCGCGAAACCTATACACCGCCGCAGATCACCACAAACAGTAGCTACCTGGTGGTAGAAGGGGTAATCAATACCGGCACAGATTCTACCATTTTTAAACTGAGCCGTACAGTAAGGCTGAATGCAAAAACCACTACACAAAACGAAACACATGCCATAGTTACGGTTGAAAGCGATGCCAATGCCATCTACACTTTAAAAGAAATTACGCCGGGCACCTACGCCAGCGCCCCGCTTGGTTTAAGCAGCACGGCCAAATATCGTTTGCGTATAATTACCAATACCAACAACCATACTACCTATTTATCAGATTTTGTGCCGGTTAAAAACTCGCCGCCTATTGACAGCGTAGGCTATAACTTGCCGGCAAACGGCCTGCAAGTATATGCCAACACACGCGATGCCACTAACAATACCCGTTATTACCGATGGGAATATAAGGAAACATGGGTCTATACTTCAGCGTACGACGCGGGTTTCATTGTGGTGAATAATCATATACTGCTGCGTACACCTGCGCAAAGTATTTATACTTGCTGGCAGAATGCCAGTTCAACTGATATTGTCCTTGCCTCATCGGCTAAACTTACCCAGGATGTGATGTATCAGGCGCCCATTACCCTTGTGCCGATGGTTTCGGCAAAGCTGTCATCCAGGTACAGTATATTGGTAAAGCAATACGCGCTTACGGAAGATGCCTTTAATTTTTGGCAGTTGCTGAAAAAAAACACGGAACAGTTAGGCGGTATATTTGATGCGCAGCCATCATCCATAACCGGGAACATCCATAATATTGCCGACTATGCCGAACCCGTTTTGGGGTACATAAGCGCCGGGGCGGTGCAGCAAAAACGTATATTTGTTGATAACAAGGCTTTGCCGAAGGGCTGGGGGACAGATAGCCCGTTTAGTAGTTGCTCGTCATATCCTGATAATCCTTTAAACCCGATAATTGTCCCCAGGAGCGACTATAATTATTATTTTTTTGGAATGTCGATGGCACCGCCGCCTTTTATTTATATACCCATCAGTATATACCAGGTACACCCCGGCCCAACTGGCCCCGATACAGCTTTTGATGCCGTCCCCGTAAACTGTGCAGATTGCAGAATGGCGGGTGGATCTATTAATAAACCTTCTTTTTGGCAATAACTCATTTGCTGCTCACCCCTGTCTTATAGTTAATTGTCATTACGTTTAGATGTATAACTTACTCCTGTAAATATGTTTAAACTATGAAAGTATTACTGCAATTTATAACTGCTACAACATTAACAGCTATATTATTTGGCTGCCGCGAAGCATATACGCCCCCTGCTATAAAAGCAAGCGTAAGCTATCTGGTGGTTGAAGGCACTATTAACCCTGCTAATGATACCACCACCACTATTAAATTAAGCCGCACAGTACCCGTTAACGGCGCTATAGGCACCAAAGCCGAAACAGGCGCAAAAGTTACCGTTGAAAGTGATGCCAATGCGAGCTACCCATTAAAAGAAACCACTGCCGCAGGCACCTATACCAGCAGTGCCCCGCTTAATTTAAACCAAACCGGTAAATACAGGGTACGGATAATTACCGGCAGCAATAAAACCTATTTGTCAGCCTTTGTGCCGGTTAAAGACGCACCGCCTATTGATACGGTTAGTTATACGCTGCCCCCAGACGGCCTGCAGGTATTTGTGAGTTCACATGATCCCTCGAATAATACACGTTACTACCGTTATGAATATATAGAAACATGGACCTTTTATTCGCATTTTGAAAGTACCTATATGGTATTAAACATGCATCTTGTACCTCGTCCGCTCGCCCTGCAAATTCATATGTGCTGGCAGAACGCTAATGCAACCGATATTATTTTAGCTTCATCGGCCAATCTTACCCAGGATGTGGTATATAATACCTTTATAACGAGTGTTCCGGCTGCTTCAGAAAAGCTAAAGATAAGATACAGCATTTTGGTGAAGCAATATGCGCTTACCAAGGAAGCCTATAATTTTTGGGCCCTTGAAAAAAAAGATACAGAGCAGCTGGGCACTATATTCGACGCGCAGCCCTCGCAAATACCGGGGAATATTCATAATATAAATGATAATGCAGAGCCGGTTTTGGGGTACATAAGTGCAGGCAGGGTACAGCAAAAACGGATATTTATCAGCAATACCCAACTGCCGCTGCTTTGGGGTTCGGATGATTTCTATAAACCCTGCTACATGGAACCCCCCGGCTCTCAGCATAACCCCCAGGATGAGGTGGAAATTACAAAAGTTGATTACAGCGAGTTTTATTATGGAAGCTATATACCAACAGGAATAGCATATATAAGTCCCACGGGCGATACAACTTTTACCGGTGCACATAGAGAATGTACAGATTGTACGTTAAGGGGTTTTAATAAAAAACCTTATTTCTGGTAATAAGAAGCAGAATTAGAGTAATTATATTTTTAAAGTTTAATTAGTAATTTTTATTTACTTAGCGTAAAATAATAATGGCCGTATTGTCCGTTATGTTATACTAACGTAGGTAAAAATGAAGAGAAAATTAACAATAGCCAATTTCAGATACTTAGGGATAATTATTTTACTGTTAAGCAGCAGCATGGCATTGGGGGGGGGTGAGGCTGCCCGCCATATTTGGCGACAATATGGTTTTACAGCGTAATATGCGGGTGCCTGTATGGGGCTGGGCCGAAATTGGCGAAAAGGTGGAGGTAGGGTTTATGGGCAAAACCTATAAAACAACAACCGGGACCGACGGCAAATGGACTATAAAATTAGGGACCTATAAAGCAGGCGGCCCTTATGAAATGAGCATTGCCACCAAAAGCTTTACCTTAACCTTTAAAAATATATTGATAGGCGATGTATGGGTAGCCGCAGGGCAGTCGAACATGGAATTTGGAATACAAACAGAGCAGCATGGCGCCGAAGCTATCGCGAAGGCTACAGATAAGGAAATACATTTTTTTTATGTGCCCATGGCCGAGGCATTATTGCCCCAGCAGGATATTGCTAAAGTACCTGCCGATTCGTTTAATGGCAAATGGGTAGTTTGCTCGCCCGAATTGATGGCGAACCCTAAATGGGCCTGGCACGGGTTTTCAGCCATCGGTTATTATTTTGCGCAGCATATAAGGCAATCAACAGGTGTTCCGGTTGGTATGATAGGCAGTTATAAAGGTTCAACTTCGGCGCAGGCATGGATGAGCGATGATGGCTTATCATATAGCCCGCCATTTACAAAGTATATTACAGAACATCAAACTTTGGTTGACCATTTCGGCGAAGCAACAGCAACGTATCCCCAAAGGCTGGCCGCGTACCAGGATAGTTTAAAGAAATGGAACCTGGAGGTAGGCAATGATTTCGCCGTAAAATTAAAAGAATGGGAAACAGCTGTTGTGCAGGCAAAGGCAAGCGGACTGGTTCCGCCGTTGCGCCCGCGGCCATCAAGCCCGGCCCCGCGTGCACCTGCAAACCCTGACGGCGGATTTAATACCCCCGAAAATTCCTATAACGGTATGATCGCCCCTATTATCCGGTATGGCATAAAAGGAATAATATGGTACCAGGGGGAGAGCAACGGCGACCGCCTGGCAGACGCAGTTGGGTATAAAGAGTTGTTTACGCGGCTGATAATGGATTGGAGAACAGTCTGGCAGCAGGACAATTTTCCTTTTCTGTTTGTTCAGCTTCCTAATTTCAGGGACCCGGCAGCAAGCCCGTCAGAAGGGATATGGCCCTGGGTGCGCGAAGCCCAGCTTAAAACCCTCGCAGTACCTTTAACCGGAATGCCTGTAATTACTGACGTGGGCGACGTGCTTAACATACATCCAACTAATAAAGTTGACCCTGCTTACAGGCTGGCCCTGGTGGCGCGCCATGTTGCCTATGGCGAAAATATAGTGTACTCCGGCCCTGTTTATAAATCGATGAGAATTGATGGCAACAAAATAATTATCAGTTTTGATGAAATAAATAAAGGTTTGGTTATAGGCAAGCCACCGGCCGACGGAACTGCGGGGTTGGATAAAGAATTAAAAGGCTTTGGTATTGCCGGCAGCGACGGAAAATTTATATGGGCAAAAGCGGTTATTGACGGTAATACGGTTGTGGTTTCAAGCGACCAGGTTTCGGCGCCGGTAGCGGTAAGGTATAACTGGGCCGATAATCCGCCGGGTAATTTATATAATAAGGATGGATTGCCTGCAGGCCCTTTCCGTACCGATAACTGGCCCCCGCCTTTGCAGGTTGTTCATTAAACAGGATGCTATAATGATGGCACACGTATTAAAAATAAACCAGGAGGCTCCTACGGAGCCCAAACCTATTTTTTAAATTTTCTATAAACAGGGCGTTCCTATGGAACGGTAAAAAGTTAAATTAGATTGGTTTGGGCTCCGGCGGAGCCTCCTGTTTATAGGAAACAGGAATAATACTCTTTTAGGCTCCATCGGAGCCACCTAAAAATACATCGTCAACAAGTATTAATAGCTGCAATAAATTTTAATGCGTTTGCCCTGTAATGGTAAAGCTTTCCCCGATTATAAGTTATATTTAACGTTATTAGTTTATATATATTCGCATATATAATAATGCGGTTATGTATTTTATTCTTTCAAAAGTTTTACTCTTTATAATACTGCCAATTTATTGGGTAGTAGTTTTATTGGCCATAGCGGTGGTAAGTAAAGAGCGAAAAAGGAAGCAGCGCTTTTTAATAGCCGCGATAATTGTCTTGTATGTATTCAGCAATCATTTTTTGTTAGACCGTGTTATAAGAAAATGGGATGTTCAATTTCAACCTTTAAATAGTACACAGCATTATAGTTGTGCTATTGTATTGGGTGGATTTTCGTCAAGCGACGGGCATGGGGGCGGGCATTTCAATTTTTCGGCCGATAGGTTTATACAGGCCATTAAATTAATAGAAACTAAAAAAATAGCACATTTATTAATTACGGGTGGAAATGGTAATTTACTTCCCGGTGGATTTAGGGAAGCAGCCTGGGTTAAAACACAATTAGCTCAATTTAACATTCCTGATAGCGCTGTTTTAATAGAAAACAACTCGAAAAACACTTTTGAAAATGCTAAATTTTCAAAGGTAATACTGCAAAAAACGCATTTGCCGCCCCCTTATTTACTGGTTACTTCTGCTTTCCATATGCGCAGGTCGCTTATGCTTTTTAAACATGCGGGTATTCCGGTAATTCCCTATTCATGTAATTACATTATAGGAAATGACCGGGTTCAAATAACCGATTTTTTACCCGCCGCCGACGCGTTATCCACCTGGGAAATTTATATTAAAGAGGTAGTAGGCTATGCGGTTAACTACTTTAAATAAGCACACAGGCAAAAAATTATACCTGCCTGTGTGCTTTAAATTACCCATTTAAATATATATTACCCCGCCAGTTCAGGTATCGCTTCGCCGCTATGCGGGTCAATTCGCTTTATTTTGAAATTGGTTACCGGTTTTACTACTAAAGGTATTTTTTCAATATAAGTTTCGCTGGTATCTAAACCAAAAGCTTTTGCTTCTGATTGCGCCAGTTTTTTTATGCTGAAATAACTGTTCAAAATAAATCCTTCTGCTATACTGAAAACGTTGTTATAGGATAGGAATTTCTCCAAAATAACAAAGCGAAAATCAGAAACTACTTTGAATTTTTTTAATGATTCATAGTTACTGGTAATATCCAGTTCTTTCCGGTGCACCATATCCTCAACCACTTTTCTGAATAATACGTTAACCCTGGGCTGTATGCGGAAACCTAACCTGAAATCAACACGGATGATCTTCCCTTTCTCTACCTGGTCAACACTGTATTCCATGGTATAGGGTTCGTCGGTGGTATCAATATGCACAAACCAATAGGTATCCGCCCGTTTCGGGCTGCGGCTCATGATAGAGTACAGTATTTTTTCTTCTATCTGTTTGCTGTTATTGGCTTTTGTTAAATAGATCAGCTGGCCGGCGTATTTAGAAATGCTTTCATCAGCGCTTAAGGCATTCAGCAAAGGTATCTGCTCCCGCAGGTCAACAAAATGCAAAAAGCGGTTGTTGATCTTGCGGGCCCTGAACCATATATACATGGTATATATCAGCCCGATCTCAAATACAACGAAGAATATCCGTTTTAACAATTTCACGGCGTTTGTAATAAAGAAAGAGCTCTCACTGGTTAAAAACACGCATAAAATAAGAATAACTATCCAAAGCGGCCAGTGTTTAACATACCTCATAAAGTAGAACATCAAAATAGTTGTCATTAACATCGCTATAGTTATTGAAAAACCATAGGCATTCGTCATATGTTCAGATGTCCTGAAATAGAGAGAAACAAGTACACAGCCAACGCACAATATCCAGTTAATACTCGGGATATAAATTTGTCCGCGTATGTTTGAAGGGTATTTAATAGTGATACGGGGCCAGAAATTCATGCTGACGGCCTCGCTTATAAGGGTAAATGAGCCGCTTATCATTGCCTGGCTGGCAATAATAGTTGCCAGGGTTGCCAGTGCCACGGCGGGAATCATCAATAAATCGGGATTAGGAACAATCGTGTAAAATGGGTTCACGCCGGTAAAATCGGTTCCTTGGGGCTGCAGCAGCACCCAGGCACCCTGGCCGCAATAATTTAATAAAAGGGCAACCTTTACAAATATCCAGCTAACTTGTATGTTTTTACGCCCGCAATGCCCCAGGTCGGCATATAACGCTTCGGCGCCTGTAGTACACAAAAACACCGCACCCAACAACCAAAAGCCTTGCGGATGTTCTGTAAGCAGTTTGAAGCCATAATAAGGGTTAAAGGCTTTAAATATGGTAGGGTAATGCATCACCTGGAGCAAACCTAAACTACCTATCATCAAAAACCATAAAAGCATGATTGGCCCGAATGAAGAACCAACTACCTTGGTGCCAAACTGCTGAAAGAAAAACAGCGCGACCATGATAGCGATCACAATGCCTAAAATAAGGCCACTGCCGGGTATAAATTCCGGGTGCAGGTGAGGGTTGCTCAATGCGGGTACATTGTTTAATCCTTCGATTGCTGATGTAACCGAAATAGGCGGTGTAATAATACCATCGGCCAGCAGAGTTCCCGCGCCAATAATGGCAGGTATGGCCAGCCATTTTCCATAACGCCTAACCAGGGCATATAAGGAGAATATGCCGCCCTCGCCGTGGTTATCTGCCTGCAGGGTTATAATAATATATTTAAAGGTTGTTTGGAGCGTAAGCGTCCAGAAGATACACGAAATGGAACCTAATACCAAAAATTCGTTTATTTTTCCGCCTTCAACCAGCAAGGTTTGAAAAACGTATAATGGCGATGTGCCGATATCGCCAAAAATAATTCCGAGAGTGACTAATACGCCTGCGGCCGATAGTTTTTTTAAATGTGATGTCATTGTGTTTGTTTGTTGATTTTTTTTGTTGAATTATATTTATTTAATTGTTAGGTGTTATTTATAATAAGTGAAAAGTAAAACCGGCTGCCATCGCCTGTTTCGCTTTCAACGCCAATAGCGCCGCCCTGGGCCTCAATAAAATCTTTGGCTATGGCCAGGCCAAGCCCTGTGCCTGTTTTATCAGGATCGGCGCCGGGTACCTTAAAGTAGCGTTCAAAAATTCTAGATAAATACCGGGCGTCAATACCCTGCCCGTAATCCTTTACCGAAAACTCAATGGTGTTAGCGCCGTGTTTTTTTACAACCAGGTCTATGGTCGATTTTTCCGGGCTGTATTTTACCGCGTTTGATAGCAGGTTGATAAGTACCCAGGTGCTTTTATCGAGGTCGGCCATAACATTGGGCAATGTTTCAGGGCAAACTATATGAACAGCAACCTGTTTTTGATCGGCCAGCGATTTAATGGCCTGCACCGCGTAATTAACAATGTTTTTTGGGTGGGTACTGCCAAAGTTCAGGTTTATCTTGCCTGTTTCCACCTGCGCCGCATCCAGCAGTTCGCCGGTTATTAATAATAGCCTTTGCGCGTCGTCGTCAATATTCTGCAATAGTTGCTTTTGCTCTTTGTTTATAGTGCCTACACGGTTATCCTCCAATAATTTCAGGCTCATTTTAATGGCCGATAAAGGCGTTTTAAGTTCATGCGAAATAGTAGCTATAAAAGTGGTTTTGGCATCATTCAATTGTTGAAAATCGGTTATGTTTTTCAGGATGATCACCTTGCCTATAACCTGGTTATCATTTATAACCTCCCATACTTCTTTTGCAAAATAGCTTTCGCGGTCGTCCGCGTATATCTTCATTTTTTGCTGATCGTTTACCAGCATATTACGCAGCAGGTCGTTTTCTAAAGCCACATGGGGCGCAAACTGGCCGGTGAGCTTATTCTCGGGCATACCGATTAAAACGCAGGCTACTTTATTCGCGAATATGATGAATTGCTTATCGTCAAGCCCGATAATGGCATCATGCATGGAGTTAATGATGGTCTCGATCCTTTTCTTTTCAAACAGGATACTGGCCAGGTTGCTGGTTTCGTACTCGTTTAATTTTGCGGCCATCTGGTTAAAGGCATTGGCTACATCGCCAAACTCATCTTTTGACGGGAATACCAGCCGCTTGTTATAATTTCTATTAGCTATTTCTCTAATGCCCTGTATCAGCTCACGAACAGGATTAGCTATGTAACCCGGAAAATTAACCACAAAGCTAAAAGCGATCAAAAAGCAAAGCGAACCGATCAATGAAACTATAATAATACCGCTGCTTGCCGTGTTGGAAGCCGTATCATTTTTATGTTCAATGGCGTTCATGTTTAGCTGCATAATGCCATACATATTGCCTTTCATTTTACTTTTTAATAATGCAGCAGTATTAGCATTATTTAACGCCGGTTTAAGGTGCTCAAAATTAGCGCGTAGCGAATCAGCTAATCTTCCCTCGCCACGTTCAGTAATGTTATGCTCTTCTTTAGAGATATTATCCTCAATAATTTGAAGTTCGGCTTTATTGAGGACGCGGCTGCCCGATCCATCCAATGCCTGGTTAATGTTTTTGGCATATATAAGGGAACGGTAGTTATCCTTTAAAATATCTTTTGAATCGTTAGAAAGGCGGGTTAAATAATAGTCAGCCAGCCCTGAACTCACCAGCGCCATCAGGAAAAGAAAGCCAATACCGGCGCGGAGTTTATTTTTTATGCTCATGATAGAATAATTAAGTCAATGTCGGTTTTCGACATTTTATTTAGCAATTGTGTAAATACAGCTGTTTTCATAACCAGCTGGTAAAATTTAAAATGAGGCTTGCCAATACAAATAGTGGTTGCCTCGTATTTTTCGGCGGTTTGCCAGATTGTTTTTGCTACATGGTCGCTTTTTACTTTTAAAACCTCGCCGCCTAACTGGGTGGCCAGTTTCATGTTGTTTATTAAATGGCGCTGCGATGCCAGGTTGATCTTATCGCTGCTTTCGTTTGATGTTTGTACGTACAGCAAATACCATTTACTGTGATAATAGGATGCCAGGCGCGCCGTTTTGCGTATAATATTTTTAGCCGACTCATCATTAGTGCTGATACAGGCTAAAAATATTTCGGCGCGCGGTTTTATGTTTTTGGGTATCTCCGTAAATATTTTACGCTCCACCTGGTGGGCTACTTCGCGAAGGGCCAGCTCACGCAGCTGTAATATCCTTTCTGTTTGGAAAAAATTGCCTAATGCAAGGGGTATCTTATGAGCGTCATATATTTTCCCTTCTTTCAGGCGGTCTATCAGTTCATCGGCGGTAAGGTCGATGTTTACCACCTCGTCTGCCATTTGCAAAACCTTATCAGGTATGCGCTCATTGATGGCCGCACCGGTTATTTTTTCTATCTCCTCATTCAAACTCTCTAAATGCTGAATGTTTACCGCGCTAATTACATTAATACCCGTATTTAATAGATCAACCACATCCTGCCAGCGCTTTTCGTTCTTGCTGCCCTCAATATTGCTATGGGCCAGTTCATCCACTACCACTACTTCGGGCCGCAGGTTAAGTATGGCATTGAGGTCCATTTCTTCCACGTCTTTCCCCTTGTAAAACAAGTGGCGACGGGGTATAACAGGTAACCCCTCCAACAACGCCTGTGTTTCTTTGCGCCCGTGGGTTTCTATATAACCAATTTTAACATCAATGCCATTACGCAGTAAGGCCTGTGTTTCCAGCAGCATACGGTAAGTTTTACCTATACCGGCGCTCATGCCGATATATATTTTGAACTTACCTCTGCGTGACCGTTTGATTAATTCCAGGAAATGCTCAACCGATTGCTCTTTATTATCTTCACTCATTTCTATAAAACCTATAAAAGGGAGTGTTAAAAACACCCCCTTTTTCGCATGGATTTTTTATGTTCTAATTAATTAATCAACAAACAAACTAATTTATGAATTGTCCATGCTTTTCTTTATTAATGCAGGTTATTATGTGCATTAATTATTACTTTTTTAGCTCATCAAGCGCTATGTTTAATTTTAATACATTCACTTTTGGCGGGCCGAATACTCCCCATAAAGGGCCCTCGGTATTTGCGGCAATAATATCGTTTACTTGCTTTTCGGAGATGCCCCTTACCTGTGCAATACGGGCAGCCTGTACCTGCGCCCCCTCCGGCGACAGGTCAGGATCGAGTCCGCTGCCCGACGCGGTAACCAGTTCGGCAGGTATTTGTTCCTTCCTTACTGTTGGGTTATGCTTTAAAAAAGTGTCAATAAGGGCGCTTACGCCTTTTAAATAATCGGCATTTGCCGGGCCCTTGTTCGACCCCGAGCCTGCGTCGGCCTGGTAATTTGCAGCCGACGGGCGTGACCAGAAATATTTGTCCTTAGTGAATTTTTGCCCGATATTGGCATAGCCAACTACACGGCCTTTATATTGCAGGGTCTCGCCATCACCTTGTCCCGGTGTGAATTTTCCTATCCCTGCAATTGCCAAAGGGTACAATCCCGACAGGAGCACCAACAGGATAAGGGTTAGTTTTATTGATGGCATTAAGTATGTTTTCATTTTTTGTATTATTAATAGTTAGTATGATCTATAAAGTTCTTTCATGAAAGGCGACTTGATTTGGTTAGACAGCGATACTTCAAATACATGGCGGCGATTACTCACCCGATCATCGCTACGCTCGATCACCCTCTCTTCCGCAAGCGGTAAAGAGGGTAAGAACATTTTTTCGGGAACCCTCTTTCCGCCAAAGGCGAAGAGAGGGTCGCGCCCGCCATCGGCGGGTCGCGGGGTGAGTAAACAGCGCGGTTCGTTTAGCTTAATTCCTTTTTTCACTTTGATTTTTGATGTTAGCATTTTATTAGTGATTATATCAAAATACCTACAACAAGGTCTATAAGTTTAATACCAATGAACGGGATGATAATTCCGCCCGCGCCATAGATCAACAGGTTGCGGCGCAACAAGGCGCTGGCGCCTATTGGTTTGTATTCCACACCCCGTAGAGCCAGCGGTATAAGCAGCGGGATAATAATAGCGTTAAATATTACGGCTGATAATATGGCCGATTGCGGGCTGTGCAGGTCCATAATGTTGAGCGCTTTTAAAGCGGGTATAGATATCATAAACAAGGCCGGCACAATAGCGAAGTATTTAGCCACATCATTAGCGATAGAGAAGGTAGTAAGTGTTCCCCTTGTCATCAGCAACTGCTTGCCTATCTCCACAATCTCGATCAGTTTGGTAGGGTCATTGTCCAGGTCGACCATATTACCGGCTTCTTTGGCGGCCTGTGTTCCGCTGTTCATGGCTACGCCAACATCGGCCTGGGCAAGGGCGGGGGCGTCATTTGTGCCATCGCCCATCATGGCTACCAGTTTGCCTTCCTGCTGCTCTTTTTTAATGTAGTTCATTTTATCCTCGGGCTTGGCCTCGGCGATAAAATCGTCAACACCGGCTTTTTCGGCAATAAATTTGGCAGTAAGCGGATTATCGCCGGTAACCATTACGGTTTTTACGCCCATTTTGCGCAGGCGCTCAAAACGTTCAAAAATGCCGGTCTTTATAATGTCCTGCAACTCTATAACCCCCAGTATCTTTTCGTTTTGCGATACTACCAGCGGCGTGCCGCCATTAGACGCGATAGTTTTAACACGTGCCTCTGTTTCGGCAGGAACATCATTACCTGCTTTAGCCGCTATATTTTTTATCGAATCGAACGCGCCTTTACGCACCCGTATTCCGTCAGGCGTATCTAAACCGCTTGAACGGGTTTCGGCAGTGAATTTGATGAATACCGAGTTAGCAGGGGCCTTTACGGTAAGCATATTCTTATTCTGTTCTGCCAGCTCAACAATTGATTTCCCTTCGGGAGTTTCGTCAGCCAACGAGCTTAAAACACAGGCCTTTACAAATTCGGCCTCATTTACATTATTGGCCGGGTAAAAGTTGGTGGCCTTGCGGTTACCAATGGTTATGGTGCCTGTTTTATCCAGCAGCAGCACATCCAGGTCGCCCGCGGTTTCAACGGCTTTGCCCGATTTGGTAATTACATTCGCGCGCAGCGCCCTGTCCATCCCTGCAATACCGATGGCCGATAAAAGGCCACCGATGGTTGTAGGGATTAAACAAACAAACAAAGAGATAAAAGCCGCGATAGATATAGGGGTGCTTGCGTAATCGCCAAATGGTTTCAGGGTTACGCAAACAATAATAAATATCAGCGTAAAGCCTGCAAGCAAAATGGTTAAAGCAATTTCGTTCGGTGTTTTCTGGCGTGACGCGCCTTCAACCAGGGCTATCATTTTATCGAGGAAGCTCTCGCCGGGCTGGGTGGTAACCATAACCTTTATACGGTCTGACAGTACCCTGGTGCCGCCCGTTACGGATGATTTATCGCCTCCCGACTCCCGGATAACAGGCGCCGATTCGCCGGTTATGGCCGATTCGTCAATACTGGCTATACCTTCAATGATCTCGCCATCGGTAGGTATGGTATCGCCTGCCTCGCAAACAAATACATCGCCCTTTTTTAACAGGGATGACATAATGGTTTGTTCCTTGCCGTTAACCAGCAGGCGGGCAGGTGTTTCTGCCCGTGTTTTGCGCAGGCTCTCGGCCTGCGCCTTGCCGCGCGCTTCGGCTATGCCTTCGGCAAATGTGGCAAACAGCACGGTTAGTAATAACACTAAAAATATGGTAAAGTTATAGCCAAAGCTCCCCTGTTCTTTATTAAATAAAGAGAAGATGGTTACTACGAGCATTACAACGCTGCCAATCTCCACCGTAAACATTACCGGGTTGCGGAATAATATGCTGGGATTAAGTTTGATGAACGACTGCTTAAAAGCATCTCTAACCTGATCGCCCTGGAATAATATATTTTTATCAGTTCTCATGATTAATTTTTAAATTATTTGATTGAAAAATGTTCGGCAATAGGCCCCAGTGTTAAAGCAGGGAAGAACGATAATGCAGCGATAATAACTATAACTGCGAATACCATGATGCCAAACGTAGTGGTATCGGTTTTAAGCGTTCCGGCCGATTCGGGTATGAATTTCTTATTAGCCAATATACCTGCTATGGCTACCGGCCCAATGATGGGGAAAAACCGCCCTACAAATATGATTATGCCGGTACTCACATTCCAGAAAATATTGTTGGCCGTTAACCCCGCATAACCCGAACCATTATTGGCGGCAGCGGAGGAATACTGGTACAGCATTTCGGTAAACCCATGATTGCCGGGGTTGTTTAACCATGCAGATGGCTTTGTGGCCCAATTGGCATTGGGGAAGTGGAATAATACGTAAGCGGCAATTGAGGTGCCCACCAATATTATAAAAGGGTGTAGCAAAGCGATGAGCGAGGCTATTTTCATTTCACGCGCCTCGATTTTTCTCCCCATAAACTCAGGTGTGCGGCCAACCATCAAACCGGAAATAAATACGGCTATGATGATAAATATGTAAAAGTTCATAAAACCTACCCCTACGCCCCCGTAAAAGCAGTTCACCATCATATCAAACATTTGGTCCATGCCCGATACCGGCATCATGCTGTCGTGCATGGCGTTTACCGAGCCGTTTGATGTTACGGTGGTGGTTATGCCCCAGTAAGCGGATGCGGCCGCGCCAAAACGTACCTCCTTGCCCTCCATCGATCCGCCGGGCTGGCTGATGCCCATGTGGGCTATCGCGGGGTTGCCACCAACTTCGGCATTAACAGAGGGGAATACCATGAGGAGGAACCCCACCGTCATTACACCGAAAATAACCCAGGCCAGTTTCTTTTTGTTCAAATAATAACCCAATGTAAATACCAGCGCGATAGAAATAAAGATCACGCTGATATTTTCAACAATATTGGTTGCGTAATTAGGGTTTTCAAACGGGTGGGCCGAATTGGTGCCAAACCAGCCGCCGCCATTGGTGCCTGTTTGTTTAATGGCGATCATGGCCGCTGCCGGGCCGCGCGAAATATGCACGGTATCGCCCTGCAAGCCTATCACAGTGTCTTTACCTTTAAAACTGGTTGGTGTGCCGTTAAAGGCTAAAATTACAGCAACCAGGAAACTTAAAGGTAAAAATATGCGGGTGATAGATTTTAGCAAGTAATCCCAGAAATTGCCCAGCTTATCAGTCACCTTATCCTTCATGGCTTTGAAAATTACCATCATGGCTGCAACGCCGGTGGCGGCGCTTACAAAATGCAGGAACGTAAACACAAATAATTGTGTATAATAAGTGGCAAGCGATTCGCCCGAATAATCCTGCATGTTGGTGTTGGTTAAAAAACTAAGCGCTGTATTAAAGGCCAGGTCGGGGGATTGATTGGGGTTTTTATCGGGGTTTAATGGTAAATGGCTTTGAAACAGCAGGCAAAAGAAAGCGTAAAACAGCCATACTACATTTACGGTTAACATAGCCTTTAAATGCTGTTTCCAGTTCATTTCTTTATGAGGATCGATGCCGCTGAACTTGAAGATCAATCTTTCAAGCGGGGCCATAAAATCGAACCAGGTTTTTTCGCCGTTAAATACCTTAGCTATGTACTTACCCATTGGTATAGCCAGGGCAACGGTTGCCAGGTACATGAAAATAATACCTATATATTCAGTATTCATTTTATTTTTATTTGAGTGTTATTAAAATTGTTCGGGTTTGAGCAGCACATAAACCATATATATAAATACGGCTATGGATACGATGAATAATGCGATCATGATTGATTAAATTTTTTCGAAGTAATTAACTGTTTTAAAGAAAATGCGGAATACTACAATGAAACAGAGTACATAAGCGATGGTGAGCATAATATCCATATTGATTTGATTAAGATTTTTTAATGAAACAGCAGGCTGACTTTTAACCAGATTATATAAACGATGCCTATTGCTAAAAGCCAGGAAAACACAATAATTAATGTGCCGGCGAAAGTTTGTTTTAACGACTGTTTTTCAAGCTGCTTTTTCATAAACTGTTTGGCGCTTTGCAGCACCGTTGTTGATTAATTTCGGAACGCTATACCAAGCGGGTGCCAGTAATAATTGATGGATTTTAAATAATTGAAAAACAGGATTTTAATTTAAAACGAAGAAGTTTTTAGAGGAAAATCCAGAAAAAGGAAACTATCATTTTGATAGGGTTTTATCAAAATGGAGTGGCTGGTGATTTGGGGGCGCGGCTGATTTAGAAACCTGCATGACTTAGTTTTTAAAACTCAAGACTTTCCGGCGATATTAAACTTTGCATCTCCGCATTTCTTTGTTAATTTACAGGGCTTAGCTTGTTTCGCCAGGTTGTTTACCAACTTTACGGTTTAACAGAAGAAGAAATAAAGATTGTGGGGGGAATATAAAATAGTAGAGAATGTACAGCGGAGGCCAAAGAGTAGCGCATACACTAAATAAATGAGCAAAATTAATGAATATGAAAGAACCCAACCATAATTTATTATTTGCGGTAAAGGAGGTTATTACACATGCCCGGCTGCAATTTTATAGGGCGGCAAATTCGGCCTTGCTCGAAAGTTATTGGAAAATAGGTAAACTAATAGTAGAAGACGAGCAGCAAGGGAGCCATAAAGCTCGGTATGGGGAAAATACCCTGAAAGCCCTGTCCCAACAGCTTAACAGGGAATTTGGCAAGGGT
>Ga0206932_1091_pt1 | contig 18079 bp, 20 predicted proteins | sample Alteio_BWOrgHeat_18_FD_153244 | JGI IMG/M metagenome (GOLD analysis project Ga0206932, IMG submission 153244) | Enriched cells from forest soil in Barre Woods Harvard Forest LTER site, Petersham, Massachusetts, United States -... | ecosystem: Environmental > Terrestrial > Soil > Temperate forest >...
AATGATTGATTAAGTAATATTCCGGCTACAATTAAACTTAAATTTGTACCCATAGTCAGATTAACAACAATCAGGCACAACAATTGAATACGAATACATATGAAACATTTATCACAAACCACCACACACATCCGCACAACTATTGTTGAGTGGGTATTTTTTAAAGGCCCGGAACTATTTGTATCTATATACGGAAAGTAAAAATTATTAACTTCGTAGCTCAATTATGAAGTTACAAAATTATAATTTACACGACTTATACAACGCGGCCTATTCCTGGCTTTTATTACGCGGGTCAGTCCTGGTAATTTCAATAATAGTATTATTAATAGGGTTACGAATAATCAAATTTATCGGCACACGAATACGTGGCCGCATGACAAAAAGAAAAGTCCACTCGTCATTACAGCCATTTTTTCTTAGCCTTGCTTTAACCGCTTTATACATATTGCTTATTATTGGCGTAGCTGCTATAAATGGCATTAGTATCAGCGCTTTTAATGCGGTACTCGGCGGCTTTACCGTTGCCGTGGGTTTGGCGCTATCAGGTACCTTCCAGAATTTCGCGGGAGGGGTGCTCATTCTCTTGCTAAAACCTTTTGAGCTGGATGATAACATTGTAGCCCAGGGGCAGGATGGCATTGTAACCTCCATACAGATATTTTATACAGTGTTGATCACGTTTGATAGCAAAACAGTTATTATCCCCAATGGCAAATTATTTAATGAGGTAATAGTAAATGTTACCCGCGAAGGTAAGCGCCGGCTTGATTTTGAAATAAAGTTAGGCTATGCCGCAGATGCCGAACAGGTAATGGCAATTATACAGGACGCGATAAAAAATACACCTGCTATATTAGCTGATGCCAATAACCGGGTGGGCATATCGGCATTAGAGATTGACGGCGTTAAGTTTATTGTAAATGTTTGGGTTGAGCCGGCCAATTTCCTGGCTACCAAATTAACCCTGCATAATAATATCATGAAAGACCTGCAATCCAAAGGCGTTAAATTACCCGGCACCTGAATCTGGCAGATTAGCAGTAATTTAGTAAAATGCAACGCGAACAGCTTTCGGTATTTGATATGTTTAAGATAGGCATAGGTCCGTCAAGTTCGCATACGCTTGGCCCATGGCGTGCTGCGCAGCAGTTTGTGCAGGTACTGGAACAACGCGAAATATTACCCTTAGTAACAGGGATAAAAATATTGCTTTATAGCTCGCTTGCTAAAACAGGCAGGGGGCATGGTACAGACATAGCAGTGCAATTGGGCCTGAGCGGCGATGACCCGGTAACTTTCGCGGTAGATGAGGTAGGGCCTAAAATTGCGCAGATAAAAGCTTTGCATAAATTAGTATTAGGCGGTAAAAAAGAGATCAGCTTTTCTGCGGATGACGATCTGTTGTTCCTGTTTAGTGAGAGCTTGCCTTATCACCCCAACGCGGTAACTTTCCAGGCGTTTTTAAGTAACGGCAAGGCTGTATCAGAAACTTTTTATTCTATCGGCGGTGGGTTTGTGGTAAAAGAGGGTGAACAAAGCGGGCCAAAGGCCGAGGTTGACCTGCCGTTTCCCATTGATAAGGCCGGCGACCTGCTGCACTGGTGCATTAAAACGGGCCTCAAAATATCGGAAGTGGTAATGGAGAACGAGCAGGCCTGGCGCACCGAACAGGAAACACGCGCCGGCGTACTGAATATTTTCAAGGCGATGAAAGATTGCATGTATCGCGGCAGCCACACCAAAGGCAAATTACCCGGCGGCCTGAATGTGGAGCGGCGGGCGGAAAAATTGAATAAAAGGTTGATCGGCAATAACACCTACAGCAATTTTGATGAATGGGTTGCCGCTATACGTCAAACAGGCAATAACTTTCAAAATATATTAGATTGGGTAAGCTGCTTCGCCTTGGCAGTTAACGAAGAAAACGCCTCGTTCGGCCGGGTGGTGACGGCCCCTACAAATGGCGCGGCGGGGGTTATTCCGGCGGTATTACAATACTATCTCGTTTTTTGCGACGGCTATAGCGAGAAGCAGATCATTACGTTTTTATTAACCGCGTCGGAGATTGGATGTATATTTAAGAAAGGCGCTACCATATCGGCAGCGATGGGCGGCTGCCAGGCCGAGATAGGCGTATCATCAGCGATGGCGGCGGCGGCTTTAACCGAGTGTCTGGGCGGTTCGCAACGGCAGGTATTGATGGCTGCCGAAATAGCTATGGAACATCACCTCGGCCTCACCTGCGACCCCATAGGCGGCTTAGTGCAGATACCCTGCATTGAACGCAACACCATGGGGGCCATTAAAGCTATTACGGCATCGCAGTTAGCCCTGCAAACCAACCCCGATAATGCCAAAGTAAGCCTTGATGCCGTAGTTAAAACCATGTGGCAAACCGCGCAGGATATGAACTCGAAATACAAAGAAACCGCCGATGGCGGCCTGGCTATTAATATACCATTGAGCTTGCCGGAGTGTTGATACGTTTCTGTCTCTCAATTATATTATCTCCATACCAAATAATTCTGCAATATGTTGCTGAAGCAGGTTTTGCACCTGCTTAATATCAACCGCACTTCCTAATTCCTGCTTCATAGAGGTTACGGCTTTATCATCAATACCGCAGGGGATAATATTTTTAAAATACCCAAGGTCGTTATTTAAATTAAATGCAAGCCCGTGCATGGTAACCCACCGGCTACAGCGTACACCCATGGCGCTTATTTTCCGTGCGCGCCCATTATCCGCATCCAGCCAAACACCGGTATAGCCTGGATAGCGGCCTGCTTTTAGACCGTAATCGGCCAGGGTAAGTATTACTGCTTCTTCAAGGGTACGCAGGTATAAATGTATATCGGTAAAAAAGTTATCGAGGTCAAGTATAGGATACGCTACGAGTTGCCCCGGGCCATGATAGGTAATATCGCCCCCACGGTTAATATGATAATAAACGGCATCGTTTTCCTGTAATCCTTTTTCATCAAGCAGTAAATGCTCAGGTTTGCCGCTATTGCCTAAGGTGTATACATGCGGGTGCTCGCAAAATATAAGATAATTGGGTGTTACTATATCATCAGCGTACTGCTCGCCCACAATTGCGGGTTGCCTGTTGCGCATTTCTATTTTTAGCTTAGTGGTATCCGAAAATAATTTTTCCTGTTTGGCCCAGGCTTCCTTATAATCAATTAACCCCCAATCCTGTACAACTACCTTTTTATTCTTCATGCTTCAACCCTTAACATACCCGATCATATAGTCCTCATATTGCAAATATCCCACAGTATAATTAATATTTATGCCGCCTTTATTTAAAATGGCATTTACATTACCATGCCCGGCGAAAGTAAAGGGCTTTATTAAAATATCATCTATAAATGAAACTTCTTTTTGTCCGTAGCATTTGTATATCGCTTCTTTAGCGCACCAGCAAACGTATAATTGCTGTATTTTATGTTCATCGCTAATAAAAGAAAGCTCATTTGGCTGCAAAAACCTTGAAGCAATACGTAATATCTTGTCTTTTATCTGTTCAATATCAATTCCTACAGGACTTTTTTTACTGATCATTACCGCGGCGTAATCAAACGAGTGGCTTAATGAGATATGATAGGGTAGCGTAAACAGGTAGGGCTTGCCATGTTCATCAACCCGGCAATCAATATATTCTTCGGTACGCAGCATTTTGCGCAGCAATACGCGTGTGCCCAGCCAATGCAGGTGACGTTTACCATTGCTTATTTTTTCAACAAAAGCTTTTTCTTCACCATTTAACTGCAGCTGTTTGTACAGGTCATCAGCCTGTTCTTCTATTCTCCAGAGGGCGAATTCTGTATCATCATCAACCCGTTGCCCGTATGCTATAGCCATAAAAGTAAAATTGCAAAAAGCAGGACAAACTTATAGCAATTAATTCTAATTTTAGCCAAATAACATTCCTGTTTTATGATATTATCAGATAAGCGTATTTTAGAAGAAATTGATAAGGGTCATATTATAATTGAGCCGTTTAAACGCGAATGTTTAGGAACAAACTCATACGATGTGCATTTAGGCAAGCACCTGGCCACTTACCGCGACAGAGTTTTGGATGCCAAACTGCACAACGAAATAGATGGATTTGAAATACCTAAGGAAGGCTTTGTTTTGCAGCCTCACACCCTTTACCTGGGCGTGACCATGGAATATACCGAAACGCATAAACACGTTCCTTTTTTAGAAGGAAAATCAAGTACAGGGCGGTTAGGTATTGATATACACGCCACAGCAGGCAAAGGCGATGTAGGCTTTTGCAATACCTGGACATTGGAAATATCATGCGCACAGCCTGTTAGGATCTATGCGGGTATGCCCATAGGCCAGCTCATATATTTTGTTGTTTAAGGAGATATAGAAACCCTGTATAACTCAAAAAGCGACGCTAAATACAATAACAAAACTACACGCCCTTTAGAAAGCATGATGTGGAAAAATAAGTTTTAGCGAGGCTATATACTTTAGCAAAAGCACTTATTGTGTTTTTGCTAAAGTGAATTTCCCCCAGAAATCTACTTCCTCTGTTATATCTTCCAGCCCTACAGTTTGATTGGATTGTGCTTCAAATGCAGAACGCCCAGCGTCTTTGGCGCCTGCTTTCTTACCTTCGTCTAACTTGGCCGGAGGGGCGGCTTTTGCTTTTCCCTGTACCGGGTTTAATTTAATATTAAAGGCCCACTCTTTAGTTAACAGGTCGCCGGCATGAAAAATTGCTAACGGGATGGCTTCTTCGTAAACCAAATATCCTGAGGCATCATCATAACCTATAGCGGCTTGTATAGCGTACGGATTTAGCGTAGGCATGGGTTCTTCACTAACATCTTTAAAACCCTCCGCGTGAATTTTCCCGTACTTAGTTGCATTGTCAGCATTTGATTTAATCATCTGAGGTCGCATACCCACGTACCTCGATTGGTCGGTAGTTGCCAAACTTGCGGGATAAGTAACAATATAAGTATTTTTCTTTCTTCCCTTTGTGTCAATGCTTAAAGAAATTCCGGCACCTAGCATACTGCTTATCTGGGTAGCGTCCTTTGTTTTTACAACCAGGTAAAGGTTCTCTTTATCATTGGCTAGTGTATAACTGATCTTTGTTTTGGTATCAGTATAACTCATATTATCGCCCCATTCTTTGGCGTTGCCATCAACTGTTACACCGGCCGGCGCGGGTTTCAGGTCGAGTGTTTGGGCATTACAAATGCAGGTTGAGCATAACTGCGCAACCACAGCACAAACAAAATAAGTGTAAATTTTTTTCATTTCTTTAAATTAGGTTTAACAATGATTCATTTAAATGTTTAGGTGGTTTTGCAAAGTAAATATAATATATTTTTAAAATAAATTTAAAAATCTATAACATTAAACGTTGGGATCGCGATAGCTGTCGGGGGTAAGCGTTTTATTATTATAATTAAGGCAGTTTTTGAGTAATTTTGTAATTACAGATGTCAACTGAAACACAGGAAAAAACATTCACGCTCGAGGAGTTACTGGTAGGGTTAAAGGAGATGCACCGTCTTATTTTGTGGAATGACGATCATAATACCTTCGACCACGTAATCCATTGCATGATAAAATACCTGGATTATACCGAACCGCAAGCCGAACGCATAGCCTGGAAGGTACATAACGAAGGTAAATGCGCCATATTAGAGGGTTCCTTTACCGAAGTGGAAGTATACCGTAAAATTTTACAGCAGGAGGGGTTGACGGTGTCAGTTGATTAGCTTTTAAAGATTAGCGATTGAAGATTAAAGATTAGGCCGGTCATCGCATATTTTTTTAATGGTAGACAAACCAACTAATCTTTAATCTTCAATAACCAATCTTCACACTAAATAATTCCACCCATGTGTATCAGGCACATTTCCGTACCGGATAGCATCGAGTTGCCGGAGCACTTTTTGGGAAAACTCCCGATCTTTGGGGTCAATTAAGGTATATTCTTCACCATTAAGGCTGATGGAACCAACCGGCGCTATGGTGGCCGCGGTGCCTGCGCCAAAGGCGTCGGTAAGTTTGCCGTTTTTAGCGCCTTCAATAATTTCGGCAACAGCAACCTTTCGCTCCTCAACCGGGTAGCCCATTTCGCGCGCTAAGGTTATAACCGTATCGCGGGTAACGCCATCCAGAATAGTATTCTGCGCAAGGGGGGTTACCAGTTTGCCATCCAGAACAAACATTACGTTGGCCGCGCCCATTTCTTCCACATATTTATGTTCTTTGGCGTCTGTCCAAATCAATTGGTCAAAACCTTCCTCGGTTGCTTTTCGGGCCGGCAGCATTGAGCCGCCGTAATTGCCTGATGATTTGGCATAACCCATACCGCCTTCGGCAGCGCGGGTATAATAGGTTTCAACTTTTACCCTCAGCGGCTTAGAAAAATAAGGGCCAACCGGGCAAAGCAATACCATATATTTATAATTTTTTGAAGGCTGTACGCCCAAAAACTGGTCGGTAGCGAACATAAAAGGCCTGATGTATAACGAATGCCCGGGCTGTGCGGGTACCCAGTCGCGGTCAATATCTACTACTGCGGCGAGGCTTTGTAAAAAAACATCTTCGGGCAGGGTAGGCATGCACAAACGTTCGGCCGATTTATTAAAACGGGCCGCGTTTTTATCGGGGCGAAATATAGATACTTTGCCATCGGCATGTTTGTAGGCTTTTATTCCTTCAAAAAACGATTGCCCGTAGTGTAACGACGAAATGGCGGGGCTGACCAAAATATGACCATATGGAACAATTTCGAAATTTTTCCATTCGCCGTCAATATAATCGGCCACCAGCATGTGGTCGGTAAAAGTACGGCCGAAAACAAGGTTGCTAAAATCCGTTTCTGCTAAACGTGATTTGTTGGTTTTGGTGATCTTGATGTCCAGCGTCTCTGTCATGGCTTGTTGTATTAAAAATTCAGGAAGTGCAATTTACCTAATTTACAGCAGGTTTCACAAGGAAAATGGCAGGAATTTACAATTATTTGATGGTTGCCAAATATTATTTGGTGGGTTGACGGACCTAAATAATCAAATTAACGGGCCGGTTTATTTAGCGGATTTATATTTTGGGGCATAAATTTACATCTGTTAACTTTATTTATTAATTTTGTAAAGGAGGCTTGTAATTTCATATCCCGATTGTATGACAGTAGCAAATAAAAATATTGTAGACAGCTATTCTAAACTGTTTGAAGGTTTAGATACTTTTACCAAGCTGGAATTAATAGAGCGATTGTCAAAATCCCTAAAAAAGGAAAAAAACTCCAAAGACAAGTTGTTCTATAAATCTTTCGGTGCATTCCCTGCTGATAAATCTGCTGAAGAAATTACCGAAGAGATCAGGGCCTCAAGAAAGTTCAGGCAAAAAGATCTTATGTTCTGATGCAATACCTGCTTGACACCAGCACCTGTATATTCTATCTGAGAGGCAAACTTGATCTTGCTTCACTCATCTTTGAACGAGGGCGTACAAATTTCTTTATTTCAGAAATCACTGTTGTTGAATTAAGATTTGGTGCAGAAAACAGTAGTAATACTGAAAAAGCCCATAAGGCTGTGGATGAGTTTATAAACGGACTTTCTATCATTCCAATTTTTAGTTCAATAAAACGCTATGCGAAAGAAAAAGTCCGGTTGCGAAAAATAGGTAAACCCGTTAACGATGAGTTTGACCTTCTGATCGGAGTAACAGCAGTTGAGAATAATTTAATACTCATTACTGACAATGTTAAGGACTTTGAAAAGATCGATGGTATTCAGATTGAAAACTGGTACGAGCGGTAGTTTTTTCGGAATACTTAAATAATCAAATTAACAGGCCGGTTTATTTAGCGGATTTATATTCTAATTCCGCTGTTTGTGTCCGCACAGACAGCATAGCAAATAGTTGTCTGTGCAGACACAGACAATGGACGAGCGTTCACGAAGTGTTCACGGGCGTTCACGCTCAAAATCGTGAACACCTGAACTTATTGTTTACCAGTTAGTTAATGAAAAACGGGAAAATCAACTACCCCAAAATACCCAGCAGCACATTCAACTCATCAACCTTTTCCTGCGAGCCCAGGTGCTCATACGAGCTGATAAGGTTGCGCAGTACCCGTTTAATGATCTCGGTGTTTGAGCAGGGCTCATAAAATTGCTTGTCGAAACTCAGGTTCAATTGTTTTAAAAACATATCCACATCCCTGCGGCCAAAAATAAACCCTTTGTTAAAGGCATTGATATAAAATAAAATGCCGCTTTCAAAATCGCTCCCTTTGCTCTCATCCATATAAGCCAGTATAAAATGCTGAGGCAGGTTTACGCCATATACCGGTATATCCAGTTTTTGGGCAATTACCGAGTAAATAATGGCCAGCAATATCTGGTTGCCCTTTTTAGTTTCAATTACCTGGCTCAAATAACTGTTCTGCGGGTCCTGGTGGTTAGCCGTATTGCCGCTGAAACCATATATATGGTAAAAAACATGGTTAATAAGCTTTACCTGCTCAACGGGGCTGGCTTCGTTTATCATCTGTATCCATATATCGCGTTTAATGGCTTCAATATGGTTAATTATCTTTTGCTCGTCGAGGTCGGGGTATTGGTAGCGGTTAATAATCAGGATGCCCTGCAGCAGGTCGAACGCGCCCCCCTGATGCCAGAGCTGCAGGTCGGTTTTTACAATACCGAACTGTATTTCGTGCACTAAATTGGCAATGCGTTCCTGCTGTACAGCGTCAAAAGCCTGCTCAAAGGCCGACTCCAGGTACTCAATAGCCTCGCTGCCGTACGAGAGCAATTTTTCGTGCACATGGTTGTATATTTCCGGGTCGGGGTCGTCCAGGAGGCGTATAAGAGAATTTACTTCTGTCAGATTTATCATTATGTACCGCTAAAATACAAACCTTTATATAATTTTACAACCATGTTCAATTTAAGGTTCGCGAAAGATTACCTGTTACACCGGTTAAAAGCCAAAAACAGGCATGGCATACATTCGCCTTTTGTTTACAGGCTGGTTGATGAAGTTATTTACGATTTTCGTGCCAAAAAAGTTTATACCGAAGTTGAAAACCTACGCCAAGACTTATTAAATGACCATGGAATTATAACCATAACCGACCTGGGCGCTGGTTCGCACATAAACAATCAACGCAAAAAAAAGATAAGCGATATTGCCAAAAACTCGCTGAAACCACCCAAACTGGCGCAGCTGCTTTACCGGCTGGCCGCCTACCAACAACCTCCAAATATAATTGAACTGGGTACCTGTTTAGGTATTACCACCATCTACCTGCAAAAAGCCGCGCCCGGGGGGAAAGTTTACACTTTGGAGGGCTGCCCCGAAACAGCAGCCATTGCTACAGAAAGCTTTAATAAAGCCGGACTTACGAATATTGAGCTGATAACCGGCAATTTTAACAACACCCTGCCCGTCGTAATTGAAAAATTACCTCAACTTGATTTGGTATTTGTTGATGGTAACCATCAGAAAAAAGCTACCCTGCAATACTTTAACTGGTGCCTGCCCAAAGTACATGAAAACACCCTGCTTATTTTTGATGATATTTACTGGAGCGAAGAAATGAAAGAGGCCTGGGCGGAAATAAAGGCGCACACGCAGGTAACGGTTACCATCGACTTGTTTTGGATAGGGTTGGTATTTTTTAAAACAGGAAGGGCTAAGGAGGATTTTTTAATTAAAATTTGAGAGGTTATACGTGGTACGTTTTACGTAATACGTTAAAAAAACGTAAAACGTCCTACGTATAACGTACAACATCAAAACGATTGCCCCAATCCTACATAAAAACCCGTTTCGCGTTCTTCGCCGGCTGGTTTTTGGCCAACGCCGTAGTCGAACCTTACGCTAAGGCCCTTTTCCATATCAAAAAAGTAACGTATGCCGCCGCCATAGTCGGGTTTTAGCTGCGGTGCGCTAAATGTATCATGAAATACTTCGCCTGTACCCACAAAGCCTGCCAGACCAAAACGCGGGTTAATACGGTATCTTAATTCGGTTTGCCCGGCAATATAATTGCGGTCGCGGTAACGGCCGCTGTAATACCCGCGCATCATTTCGTCGCTGCCCATGGCGGGCAATAAATAAAAAGGCGAGCGCCCGCCAACTAAACTCTGTTCCTGCACATCAAGCCCCAACACCAGTTGTTTATTTAAAGCGAAAAATTGCGAGTATTCTATATTGAAAAATCCGCCTACATAGCCATTGTCGGCCAAAACGCCGTGCATCGCATTAAAATAGGCGGTAACGATCATTCCTTTAGTGGTATAGGTATTGTTGTTACGGGTATCGTAATTAAGGCTCGGGCCAATGTAGGCAAACTCGCCGCCGTCCCGGTTTTCTACTAATGGGTCTGTGTGGAATATGCCATAAAGGTTATAGTTTTCAAAGTTAAATTTTACCGCGCCTGATACCAGCCCAATGTAAATATTGTTGGCTACCAGTTTTTCAATGCCAAAGGTTAGTTTATACCTGTGCTCACCAATATGATCTTTATCTGCTAAATGGGTATTATTACCTATTCCATAAAAATCAGACGGGAAATTTATGACACCAGTATAAGCGGTATAATGAAGATTGTTTCCTGCTGTCCAGTAACTGGTGTTTAAACTCAAGCGGTTCTGGCCCTTTGTGGTTAAAGAAGCATAGCCATATATGCTTGAAACACGGGTATCGCGATGCAGCGTATCGGTATAAAAAGAGTATAAACCCGCCCCGCCTATCTCAATACCGGTTTCGGGCGCAGAAGTAAGAATAGGCAGATAGATAAAGCTGCTGCGCTTGCTGGTATCCTTATTAAAATACATACGGCGGATAAATTGGGGTATAATATTTTGCCCATTAACCACCTGTAAACTTTCTGCAATACTAATTATAATAAGGAAGGCTAAAACTTTTCTCATGAATGATATAAGGTACGAAGATAAATTTTAAGAAATAGTTTGGGAAATTTTTAATTTTTATCTTTTGGCGAGGCAGCATAGCTTTTTGAAGGACATGAACACGACTTTAGGTTTTCATAAAGTTTATTTATTCTATTTTTTTGGCGTTCATTTCGCTGTTCTGAATCTTCGCCATGCCGTTGATTTTACCGTCATTATCCCGGGTAAATATTAATGTCGCGTCCATATCTCTTGCAAAAACTTTATCCGCCGCGAAAGGTACCATTTCTTTTTTGTCATTGCCGACCTTCCCGTATAAAGTATCACCGGCCCTTTCGATTTCCAGTACGAAACCATTAAATTTGTATTTACCCACGAATTGGTCCAACGCGTCGTGGTTGAGCCGGATAGGATTTTCTGAAACGACCTTTTCTGAGCTGACCATAGCAGTAACCGGCAGCACCGTGCTGTTCAGCGTAAAGCCGCTGATTTGTCCGGCGGCGTTCTTTGCGAAAGTAAAACTCATTAACGTATGCGGAATATAGAACCGGTCCTTCCCGCAGGGTAAGAGTTCCTGTTTACCGCCACCTCTATAAAAATATTCCAGGTGCCCGTCCAACAGCTGGATAACCTTATCGCCGTCGTAGGGTGTATGGTAAACGCCCTGGTAGGTTTCCAGTTCAGCGGATTTTAAAGGGAAAGTGCCGAATTGATAAGGTTTGCCCAAAGCTGCCGCAACCATTTCGGAGGCAGGAACGTCCAGGTCGCCTGTAGCTTCTGAATTGGTCAAAATAACCACCGTGATCTTTTCTTTGGGCAAATATGCCACATAGGTGACAAACCCGTTGACCACGCCCACATGTTTGACCGAAGGACTGCCCTGTACATTACCCATGAACCAGCCATAGCCATAACCAGTCGGCCTGCCGCCGGGCAATTGGTAACTGCTCCAGGCTCTTTCAAGACTGCCCTGGCTGATGATCTTCCCCGATGCAAGTGCCTGGTACCATTGGCAGAGGTCGCCCGCTGTCGACAACAATGATCCCGCTGCATAGGGCAGCGACATATCCAGAAAGTCGGCATTTGCATAATGATCTCCCGTTTTTTTATAACCTGAAATACGGCCGGGAATCAGTTGCTGCGGCTCATCATAGTATGAATGCGCCATCCCTGCCGGCTGCAGGATATTTTCCCGGAGATATTGCGTGTAAGGCTCTCCGGTAATTTTTTCGATAATATAGCCCAACAGGATATAACCCGAATTATCATACCGGAAATCCGTCCCGGGGTCAAAATCCATTGGCGCGTCCTTAAAAAAATCGACTATCGCTTTCGGTGTCACTTCCTTTCTTTTCAGGTCTTTAAATCCGGGCAGGCCGGTATAGTTTTTCACCCCCGACGTATGGGTCAGCAGGTTTTCGATAGTAATGGTCTTTCCATGAGTCGGATAATCAGGAATATATTTGGTGATATCATCCTTAAGCGATATTTTACCCTCTTCCTCCAGTTTTAAAATAGCGACGGCCGTAAATTGTTTGGTATTGGAGCCGATACGGAACACATCTGTCATCTTCATGGGTACGCCCTGTTCGAGGTTAGCCATTCCAAAGGCTTTTTCATAAAGTACCTTGCCGTCCCTCGTCATGAGGACGGCTGCACCTGGCCCATCATACGGGAACCGCTTATGGAACAAGGCATCGAATTGTTTAATTGGTACCTGGCACAATGCAGACAGGCAGAAATAAAGGCATAGGAAGCCAGTTAACGAGATTTTTGATTTCATTTTAATTTGTGTGAAATGTGAGTGAATAAATTATTTACGCTGTATTCCCCTGATCAGGTAATATGCTAGGATCAGGCTCCAGCCCAGGAAAAAGAAAATAAAGAATGGGATGGCATATCCCGCACCAGGGAAATCCAGGGTAGCTACATAGGCACCCACCGCTATGCCTATAGCGATACCCATACTGACCAGGCCCAGAGCCAAAACCAGCGGCAGGTAACTTGGTGCGCCCTTGAATAAACCCTCGTCCAGCCCCCGTTCGATCAGGGCCATCCGTTCCCGGTGGCGGGTCGTAAAATAATAGTAAGCCCCGCCGAACAGGACCAATGCTATCGCAATAATAACTGCAGCAGATGTCATTTTCATGATAATTTCTTTTTGTCGTTTTACCCTATGACTACATTTTTTACAGGGCGGTCACAATTGTGACCGGATTACGCCTAATTTAGTCTAATCAATAGAATATGGCGAAACAGGAACCCGATAACGAAGACCACTACCTGGAACTGGCTACCCGTGGTAACCGCGAAGGCCTGGAATACCTCGTGGGGGCTTATCGCAGCCTGGCCTATACGATCGCCATAAAGATTCTTTGCAATAGAGAAGATGCAGAAGAAGTAGTACAGGACGCTTTTTTAAAAGCCTTCGCTGCTTTAGCTAACTTCAACCGCGCGGCTAAGTTTTCAACCTGGCTTTACCGGATCGTTTATAATACGGCGCTCACCAAAAGGAGTAGTCGGCCGGCAGCTTCATCCGCACTCGACGAATTTACTGAAAGTATGCTCATGGCTGATAACAAAGACGGACTGGCAACGCTTCACAGGGCAGATCGAAAGAAATTTGTCGACCTTGCCCTTTCCCGGCTCAGACAGGAAGACCGGGTGATTGTCACCCTGCATTATATAGCTGAAAAAAGCATTGCGGAAACCGGCGCGATCATGGGATTGAAATCCTCCGCAGTCAAAATGCGGCTGCTCAGGGCCCGGAAACAACTGGAAACGGGCCTTGAACAATTATTAACTAATGAACTTAATGATATCCGATGAAAAAGCAAATCCAAGAAAATACACTCAAACTATTGATCAAAGAAACCGGTCTGGATGAACCATCCGTCGAATTTAGCCAGCGCCTGGCCCACCAGGTGGTAACGAGCTATCATTTTAGGCGAACCTCTGCTGCCCGTTATAAAAAACACGAATGGGTAGGCAAGGTGATTATCTTCTTATTGATAGCCCTGAACGGCTTGATGCTCGTCAAACTTAATCCTTTCCAAACACAACCGGTGCTTTGCTGGTCGATCGGTGGTTTTATCCTCGCTTTCTGCTGCGTAGTGGTTTGGATCAAAAAGCGAACTGCACTGCCATAGATCTGAATAACGATAACAAATCATCATTAATAAAAGTGTCTTGTCAAAAGCGAAAAAAAATCACACTCACCATTTTTAAATTTAAAACCCTCTTTTCATCAAAATACCTACTTTTGCGCCTGTATCTATTGTATATAAAAGATGAGTATTCCTAAAGGACCAGTATCCCAATTTATTGAAAAAAATTACCTGCATTTTAATGCGGCAGCGTTAATGGATGCTGCCAAAGGTTATGAAACCCATTTAACCGAAGGCGGTAAAATGATGGTAACCCTTGCCGGGGCTATGAGCACCGCCGAACTGGGCATTTCGCTGGCTGAGATGATACGGCAGGACAAAATAGCTATCATATCATGCACAGGGGCCAACCTTGAAGAGGATATTATGAATTTAGTGGCGCACTCGCATTATAAACGCGTACCCAACTATCGTGATTTGAGTCCACAGGATGAATGGGACCTGCTCGAAAATCATTATAACCGGGTAACTGATACCTGTATACCCGAAGAAGAAGCTTTCAGGCGGTTGCAAAAACATATCCATAAATTATGGAAGGATGCTGACGATAACGGGGAGCGTTATTTTCCGCATGAGTATATGTACAAGATGCTGTTAAGCGGCGATTTGGAGCAGTATTATGAAATTGATCCTAAAAATTCATGGATGCTGGCTGCGGCCGAAAAGAACCTGCCGATAGTTGTACCCGGCTGGGAAGATTCAACTATGGGAAACATTTTTGCCTCCTATGTTATAAAAGGGCAAATTAAGGCCGTTACCATGAAAAGCGGTATTGAATACATGGCCTGGCTGGCCAATTGGTATATAAAAAACTCTGCAGGTAAGGGCATTGGTTTTTTCCAAATAGGCGGCGGCATAGCAGGCGATTTCCCGATATGCGTGGTGCCCATGCTTTACCAGGATATGGAGATGCACGAGATACCTTTCTGGAGTTATTTTTGCCAGGTATCCGACTCCACAACTTCGTATGGTTCCTATTCGGGCGCTGTGCCCAACGAAAAAATTACGTGGGGAAAACTGGACATCCATACTCCGAAATTCATTGTTGAATCAGATGCTACTATTGTTGTTCCGTTGATATTTGCCTGGCTGTTAGGGCAATAGCCGCCACTCACAAGAAGACTAAACCGTACAAAAGTCTCACCTACCGGGGGAGATTTAGAGGGGGCCACTTGTTTATTTAGAATAATTATAAATTAGTTATTACTGTCATTTAGTTGTCAGCGATTATTTAATAAATTATACTTTTGTGGCTGAAAATTCCGATGAAAGCTATAGCCTTTAATCAGTTTCAAAAACACTTATACAATTAATATTTAGCATCAATACACTTTATGAGAAGCATCTCATTAATTTTAAAAAAATTTTCCGGACCGGTTTTACTGCTTGCCTGTTTTACTGTTTTGGGATTTTCTGCTAAGGCACAGGGCGACGCCAAAAAAGGCGAGGCTTTATTTAAAACTTCCGCTTGCGCAGGGTGTCATGCCATAGATAAGCGAATGACCGGCCCTGCATTGGGCGATGTCATGACATCAATAACTGATGATAAGTGGCTGGCCAAATGGGTGCATGATAGCCAGGCTTTGGTAAAAGCCAATGACCATCAAGCGGTTGATATTTTCAACAAGTATAACCAGTCGATAATGCCGGCTTTCCCAAGCGTTTCGGATGTGGATGTTGCTGATATTGCAGCCTATGCCCGTGCAGAATGGAAAACCATACAGGAAGCAAAAGCAAAAGCACCGGTGGCTGCTGCCACCGGTGATAGCGGCCCAAGCAACCTGGTTGTTTTTGGCTTGATAGGTGTTATCGTCCTCGCTTTTATTATCATACTGATCTTAAATAGGGTTATAGGCACTTTAGAGCGGTTATTATCAAAAGGCAGCGTATCATTAATTGAAGAAGAAGTTAGCGAAGAGGTTATTCCTGTTGACCGCTGGGCCACAGTAAAAAAACTGGCGAAAAATAAAAAACTGGTATTCTTTATCCTGTTCTGCGGTACGTTTGCTTTAGGCAGCTGGACGTGGTTTGCTTTATGGAACACCAATGTGCATACGGGTTACCAGCCGGTACAGCCTATAAAATTCCCGCATGATCTGCATGCCGGCGTAATGCAAATACAGTGTCAGTATTGCCACTCGGGTGCTTTCAAATCAAAAAACGCGTCTATACCGTCGTTAAATGTTTGTATGAATTGCCACAAAACGGTTAAAACCGAGTCGCCTGAAATACAGAAAATTTATGCCGCGCTGGGTTACGACCCTCAAACAGCAAAATACGATAGCTCCAAAGCAAGGCCAATACAATGGATACGTATACACAACCTGCCTGATTTTGCTTATTTTAATCACTCGCAGCACGTAAAAGTTGGCGGCTTAAAATGCCAGACGTGCCATGGTCCTGTTGAAACCATGAAAGAGGTTTACCAATACTCGCCGCTTACCATGAAATGGTGTATACAGTGCCATAAACGCACAGACATTAATATGAAAGGCAATGCCTACTATGAAAATATGATACAGGTACATGACCTGATAAAAAGAGGCGTGAAAGTTACCCCGGCGCAATTGGGTGGTATTGAATGCGGCAAGTGCCATTATTAATTAAAAAGAACTTAGCATAACAGTTTATAGTACAGCTTAAATGGATAGCAATAAAAAATACTGGAAAGGTTTAGAAGAGCTAAACAACACGCCGGAATTTGTTGAGAAAAATAAACATGAGTTCGCGGAACCTATTCCTATCGAAGATGTTTTAAGCGGAGACGGTTTACTGGGCAAAACGCCCCGGCGCGACTTTTTAAAGGCGGTTGGCTTTGGTGTGGGCGCAGTTACACTGGCAGCCTGCCAGCCGGTGCCGGTGCATAAATCTATACCCTACCTGATAAGGCCCGAAGAAGTAACTCCGGGTGTAGCCAACTATTATGTATCAACTTTTGAGGGACATGCCATTTTAGTTAAAACACGCGAGGGCCGCCCTATTAAAATTGAAGGCAACCCTAATGACGCTTTAGCAAAAGGCGGTTTAAGCGCATCGGCACAGGCGTCTGTTCTGGATCTTTATGACGTTAGCCGTGTAAAGGCACCCATACAGGATGGTGATGAAAAAGAATGGAGCGACCTTGATGATTATGTTAAATTAGAATTAGCTAAAATTAAGGATGCCGGTAAAAAAATACGTATCGTATCATCAACTGTTACCAGCCCGTCAACGCTGGCTGTAATTGCTGATTTTATTGGGCAGTTCCCCGGCGCGAAACACGTTACTTACGACGCGGTATCATACACAGGTATTATCCAGGCCAATCAAAATAGCTTTGGTAAAGCCGTATTGCCGCATTATCATTTTGACAAGGCTGATGTTATTTCGGCGCTGATTTCCTGGGATCATGGATATCGCCGGTTGAATTTACCGCGCAATACGTACAAAACCGGAATAACAAATCGTTGCAGGGCAAAAAAATGTCGCGCCATATCCAGTTTGAAACGGGTATGAGTTTGGCCGGTACCAATGCCGACGTGCGTATTCCGCTTAAACCTTCAGAAGAAGGGATAGCTTTAATTAATTTATACAACGCTATTACCGGCACTACGCTGTCGGGTACAAAAAAACTAAGCGATAACGCTACCAACAACGCCATCATACTTGCTGCGAAAGAATTACAGAAAGCAAAAGGCAAAGCGCTGGTAGTAGCCGGCACGAATGATGTTGCCGCGCAAATACTGGTTAACGCCATAAACGCCGCGTTAGCCAGCTACGGTACTACCATCGACCTGGACAATTGTTCAAAACAATATGCAGGTAACGATGCCGACCTGGTTGAGTTTATTAACGAAGCCAAAACAGGCGATGTTGCCGCCGTATTGTTCCTGAACGCTAACCCCGTTTATGATTATTATAATGCAAAAGAATTAACAGCCGCATTGGCTAAAGTGCCATTGAAAATATCTTTTGCCGACCATATGGACGAAACAGCCGCTGTTTGTAATA
>Ga0206932_1092_pt1 | contig 17890 bp, 17 predicted proteins | sample Alteio_BWOrgHeat_18_FD_153244 | JGI IMG/M metagenome (GOLD analysis project Ga0206932, IMG submission 153244) | Enriched cells from forest soil in Barre Woods Harvard Forest LTER site, Petersham, Massachusetts, United States -... | ecosystem: Environmental > Terrestrial > Soil > Temperate forest >...
CTTGTTTTAGAAATTTCGGAAAGCGGTTTAAAACCAAACCAGATAAGTTTATATGAAATTTTTGATGATGAATATTTTAAAGAAAAATTTTTACTCCATGTAAAAAATTAAAATTGCAAGGCACTTTTAAAGTGCCCTGCAATACATGCAGCAGCCTTATTAAAGCTATAAAAAATTATACGTTAATAAAATTTTCTAAAAATGTTCTGCGCCATCCGGCTCTGTTTTTATTTTACCTGTGCTTTCATACTTGCGGTATTTATCTGAAATATTTTTCGGCTGTTGCGTTCCGTTAATGTATAAATTACCATTTTTCCATTCAATTGTATAACCTTTCTTTTTATCAATTAATCCGTCTGCAGCAAGCGCATCAGTAAAATCTTTCATTTGCTGCAATTGTTGTTTTGCTTTTTCAATTCCTTCTTTTGCATTGTTCATTGCATCATCAATTTGCTTATGCATTTTTTTCTGAATTGAACTGTGATTTAAATTCTTCGCTTTGCAGTTTTTCCTGTAATGCTTTCATATCAGTCTGCATTTTGGCAAAATCAATTTTGGCAATTTCTCTTTTTGCCTGCTGCAAAGAATTATCAACCTCCTGTTGTATCTTATTCCAGTCAACAGCTTTTAAAGACGCTTCTGTTTGCTTTTCAATTTCTTCAAAATCTATTTTAGATAATGAAGTTTCAATTTGTTTATCAAGATTCAGATTTAAATTTTTCATTTGCACATCAAGGTTGGCCATGTTTTCATTCAGCGTCTTCATTGCTTTATTAAAATCGTCTGTATTGAAGTTGTCATTGTAATTATTTTTAGGCACAGTGTCAGTTTGCTTTACATTTATTATCGGCCTGTTTGCATAATAATTGTTGCCTGGGTTATCCCATGAACAAATGAGTAACATGCCAACAGGCAATATGCAAAAATCAATTAGAGGAAAATACTTCTGAATCTTTTTCATACAAGATGGTTTTAGTTTAACGAAAATATTCGTACATCAAATATACGATTCACTTCGTATTATGTTACATAAATCCTTCTTTTAAGAAAATTTAAACAAATTATTAAAGTGTTTGATTGATTAAAGTTGAAGAATTGTTACTCTTTGAAAAAATGGTTGCATCAAAAACCAGCTCAAATTTTTTTACCAGTTTTTCTTTTACTTCATTTATTGAAATTGTTTCTCCAAGTTCTTTTTGTAATGATGTTACTTCTTTATTTTGAATACCGCAAGGTGTAATAAAATTGAAATAATCCAGGTCAACATTTACATTTAATGCAAAGCCATGCATAGTTATCCAGCGGCTGCAGCGAATCCCCATAGCACAAATTTTTCTTTCTCTTCCTTTAATATTTGTATCTAACCACACGCCTGTTTCACCTTTGCTGCGTTCGCCTTTCAAGCCATATTCGCCAATAGTTAAAATAATAACTTCTTCAAGGCTTCTCAAATACCAGCCAAGATCAGTTTTGTAATTATCAAGATCTAAAATAGGATAACCAACTAATTGCTGCGGGCCATGAAAAGTTATATCACCTCCCCGGTTGATGTGGTAAAACTCAATTCCTTTTTCTGCAAGCGATTGTTCGTTTATCAAAAGGTTTTTTTCTTTTCCATTTTTACCTAAAGTATAAACGGGATCATGTTCAACCAACAATAAATAATCAGGTTGAGGTGTATTGGATTGTTTTGCTTTAATTTTTTGCTGTAACAAATTTTCCTGGTAGTCCCAAACCCGTTTAAAAGGGCGATGCCCTAAATCCTGCAAAATAATTTCCTGCATAGTGTAAAATTACAATCAAAAAAAATAAGCGGTTAAGCAACGTAATTTTGCGTTATGATTACAGATGATGAAATAGCGAAAGAAGAAACGGGAGAGGAGTTGTATGAACGAAAAGCATTTAAAGTTGATGCTGGCCAGGAACCAATGCGGATTGATAAATGGGTGCAGCAGCGCATTGAAAACGCAAGCCGCAATAAAGTACAGCAGGCAATTGAAGCCGGCTTTTTAACCGTAAACGGCAAGCCGGTTAAAAGCAATTATAAAATAAAAGCTGGTGATAATATTTTATTGATGAGCCTTGTAAATCCTGAGCACACTGAAGTTAAACCTGAAAATATTTCGCTGAACATAGTTTATGAAGATGATTATGTAATGGTATTAAATAAATCTCCGAATATGGTTGTGCATCCGGGGATAGGAAATTATACCGGCACGTTATTAAACGGGATAGCTTATCATTTGCTTAATCAAAATCCAGGTTTAACAGAAGAAAATTTACCGCGTTACGGGCTTGTACACCGCATTGATAAAAACACAACGGGATTAATTGCTGTTGCTAAAACAGCCGAAGCAGCGGCGCATCTTGCCAAGCAATTTTTTAACCATACCGTTTCCAGAAAATATACAGCACTGGTTTGGGGAGATATGGAAAATGATAAAGCAACAATTACTGCTCATGTCGGGCGCCACCAACGTCATCGCAAAACATTTGATGCATATCCTGAAGGTGAAGTTGGTAAACATGCTACTACACACTATACAGTAATTGAAAGATTTAATTATGTAACATTAGTTGAGTGCAGGCTGGAAACCGGGCGCACACACCAGATTCGTGTACACATGAAACATATTGGCCACACTTTATTTAATGATGTTGAATATGGCGGCGATAAAATTTTAAAAGGAACTGTTTATTCAAAATACAAACAGTTTGTTGATAATTGCTTTGAAGTTTGTCCGCGGGTTGCACTGCATGCTGCAACGCTTGGCTTTATTCATCCAAAAACAAATAAGGAATTATTTTTTGAAGCGCCATTACCGGAAGACATGCGTTTGCTGATTGAAAAATGGAGAAATTATCTAAGTAAAAAGACAGATGTATGATTTTTTTTCAGTTCATCGCTATAAATTCTTTGTAGGCAAATCTTTTTACATCAATAAAAAAGTCTTCATAACATTCTTTTAATGCAGTATAATTTTTTTGAAACAATTCAAACACACTTCTGCTGTCCTCCAAATATTTTGCTCGTCTTGCAACTCCATTAAAGCTTTTTTCAATTCCATTTAGTGTGCTGTAATTATATAACCAGTTATCGCTTTTCATATAAGGGAACATGCGGGCAAAATTTCCAGGTAATATACTTTGAAAATTATCAAGCGTTGTATAAACATTTAATGAAAACTGCACCAGGCTTTCATCAGTAAATTCGTTTTTATCGAGTGCGAGAAAATGATCGTACGCCACATCTATAAAAGCTCCGGCGTACAGGCCAACAGCAGGTTTTAAAAACTGCTTTGCTTGTTTTGTTGTTTCATGCGCATCTGTAAATGCATCAATACTGCGGTGAAGCATTATGCCCTTTTGAATATCTTTATTAAAATCAAAACGCTTTTTGCCCTTTATAAAATCGCTTATCATATTGCCTGCTAAAATTTCAGGCTGGTTAAATGATAGATACGCGTGGGCGAGATAATTCATGTTAAAAAATTAAGAAGCAGCAGCCTTGAGCTATGAGCTTGAGCAAAACCCGCAACAAAAAATTACTCTTATTGAACCAACTAAATAGCTTCGAACAAAATTACGGATCATCACTAGCTTACTGCTCTGTGCTAATAGCTTTCCTTTTATTTCACATTTTTGTTAAGCCAGTCTGTTATTGTTTGTAACACAATTGGTGCGATCGTTTCCTCTAGTTGCCCATATTCCTGAACCGTACATGTATGGCATGTTTGAAATAAATGGTTTAACCCGGGCATCTCTTTTACTTCAAATGTTTTGGTTGAACCTTGCACCAAAGCACTTCTTACGGCAGGCAGATTTTGCTGTGATACAACCTGTATGTCCCTGCTTCCATTCAACGCAAGCACTTTTACTTTTTTTAATTTGGTAAGATATGGCTGCGGATCAAACTGCAAAAAATATTTAAACCAGGGATTTGAGTATTCTGCAACCAGGTCCTGCACATATTCCTGTATATCATTTGCACTTTTAAAACCAAGACCTTTTAAAGTGGCTGTATCTGTTTTGCTATACCAGTCATTTACAAACTGCATTAAGTTTTGTTTTGCCGATACAGTATCAGTTGCATTGATCAGTATTGTTACAATTTGTTTATATGCGGGTTTAAAATTTTCTGCAATTGATGAATCAACACCAGCAGATTTTAATACAGCAGCATTTTGCTCCGCCATTAAATCAATGATCTTTACACCGGGCGCTGCAAGCAATACAATAAAGTTTATATCTTTTCGCTGTGATGCAACAATGGGTGCAATCATTGCGCCTTCACTATGACCAAGCAAACCGATTTTTTTATCGTTCACTTCATGTCGTGTTTTTAAATATTCAACAGAAGCATTTACATCATTTACAAAATCTGCAGTGGTTGATGTTGCAAAATCCCCGGTACTGTTTCCCATGCCGCGATCATCAACTCTTAGAACAACAAAACCATTGCGCGTAAGCGCATCTGCAATTACAGCAAATGGCTTTTGGCCAAATATAGTTTCATCTCTATCCTGAGGGCCTGAACCTGTTATTAAAAGTACTGCGGGAAAACTTCCATTGCCTTGCGGAATAGTAAGCGTGCCGCCATATTGCAAACCATTGGCATTGTAAATAACTTCTTCGCTTTTATATGGAAACGGAGGCTTAGGTGTTTGCGGATGAATTATTTGCTTTGCAACATAAGGCACGCCTGATCTGTAAAAGTCCAGCGGAATGTTTACGCCTTGTGTAAATGTGCCTGAAAGTGTAGAATCGTTAACAAGTTTTCCTGTATAACTTACTTTTATTTTGCTGATGATAAAGTTGAGCGTGCTGCCTGACAGATCTGTTTTAACGTCAACTTTATCACATGCAATTCCGGTAACATTTTGATCAGGGCTGTCAAGCGTTCCTGAGTATGTTCCATCAGTTACCTGTGTTATATGTAATACGAGGTGAAGCTGTCCTGCAACGTTGAGTGTTCCATTCCATATACCTGAAAAATTATCCTGTGCGTTTATAATATTACAGGCAAGCAGACTTAATATACATATTGCAGATCTGAATTTCATAATTGTGTTTTTTTTGTTTGATTTCTATACAGGTTATAAGAATAAAATATTGGTATTAAAACAAGCACAGTTAAAATTGCAATAGCTATGTAACCTGCCCATACAGGATTTAAGAATAAAACAATTACTGCAAAAAATATTCCGCCAAAAAACCAAAGTCTTCCAGCTACCTGGTGTGTTTTTCTCCAGTTCTCTTCATTTTCTAAAGTCCACGGTAAGCGTAAACCCGCAAAATAATTTGGTTTGATATTGTACATGTTATTGCCAAGCAAAGCAAATAACAAGCCCATTGCCACAAAAACAAATTTCATGGTCATGCTTGTATTGTTATGTGCTATTTCATAAATAAGCATTATCCATACTGCTGAAAGATACAGCGACACTGAAAATGCCATTCTTTGCATCCGCTCTTTATTTTGTGCTGCATATTTCTTAGGATCGATTTTATAAATATTTGTAACAATTAAATAAACAACAGCATTTCCCAGCGTAAGCGATAACACGAGGATCAGTAATTCATGTTTGGTTCCATAGCGGTCAATCGTTCCTTTTAAATCAAAATGCATGGGAACAGTTTGCGGAATTTGTTTCCATAAAACAGCCAGATAAATTGCAGGCACCAGCATTATTGGCCAGACGATCCTGCGTAAAAAAAGATTCATATTATTTATTTTTTTTTGGTTTGAACTGCATTAGCCATTTTACAATTTCATCCATTACAGTTGTGTTTAGAGAATAATAAACATATTGCCCTTCCTTTTTTGTATTCACTAATTGCGCCTGTTTTAACAAATCAAGATGATGTGAAATGCTTGGAAAAGAGATATGGAATTTGTCTGCAATTTCACCCGCTGTTAAATCTTTTTTTTGCAGCATTTCAAGAATTTCCCTGCGTGTAGCATCGTTCAAAGCTTTAAACACAATATTCATTTAGATAATTGTATATTTAGACAAATATCTAAATACTATTTTTAATAAACAAATTTTTTTTAAACAATTTTTAAAATTTTTTGCGACGGTAAATAATGAAGCAGGAATTATCGTTATTATTCGTGGCTGGGATAAACAATATTAAGCTGTGCTCTTACTTCATCCATGATCTTAATAACGTGTATGCTTGCGCTGTGAGGAAGTATTTCGCTTTCAATTTTCTTTTCCTTTAAACACCTGATCACTTCTTCTACCTCATACTGAAAACCACGGCCTTGCCAGGAAGGTATGTGCTTGAATGAAGATTCGTTGCTGATGATCACTTCAATTTTTTCGGGATGTTCTGTCCATGGCTTTTTTATGTGGATAGTTCCTTCGCTGCCATATATCCATGCACTGCCTTCAGTTTGCGTAATGATAGAAGATTCAAGCATGGCATAATTGCCATTATTATAACGCAGCATTATGCCGCAGGTTTCATCAATATGCGCTTCATTTATTTTGCCGCAGGCACAAATACTATCCGGGTTGCCTAATAAAAAATAGCTTAAATAAATCGTATAAATACCAACATCAAGCAAAGAACCGCCGCCTAATTCAGGATTAAAAAAACGATTGGTTTTATCTTTTTCTGCAATAAAACTCATGTCTGCATGAAGATGTATAATGTTGCCGATTGTTCCCGACTGAATAATATTAAAAAGGAATTGAAAGCTGGGAAGAAATCTTGTCCACATGCCTTCCATTAAAAAAGTATTATTTTTTTTTGAAGCTTCTATAAGGGCGGTTACCTGTTTTTCATTTATGGCAAGCGGCTTCTCGCACAATACAGGAATTTTATTATTAAGGCATTCAAGCGTTTGATTAAAATGTAAAGGATGCGGTGTTGCAATATAAACTGCATCTGGTTTATTGTTTAAGAAAGCATCCATATCGTAAGTAACAACGCCGCCAAATTTTTGTACAAATACTTCTGTATTTTCACGCCTGTTACCCAATACAACGCTTATTTCACAGGCTGTATTTTTCACATATTTTAAATCTTCTGCAAACTCTTTGGCAATATTTCCCGGACCTATTATTCCCCAGCGCATTGTAATATTTTTAAGAGGAAGGTTATTTTATCTTATCCAATGATTCTTCTTTAACCCAAATGCTAATACTTCCAGCTTTGACCGGGAAGATAGCAATGCCTTCTTCATTAGTAATAACTGTATCAGCAAAGCTTTCGGTAACATCAATAAATTTTCTGCCGGCATTCAAACCGCCTAAATTCATTTCTTTAAATCCATCATCACTGTTAGATAATACTACAACAAAACCTGCATTTTTATTTTCTTCAGTACCTGAAACAAACCAACCTATATTATTGGGATGATCGAAATAATCGCACTGCTGCCCTTCAAATAAATATTTTCTTATCATCATCATTTTATACAAATGCGGAACAGGTGCAAGCTCAATTGTGTTTCCATTTACTGTATAAGAGCCACCATAATAATCTGTATAGAAAACACATGGAATGCCTTCCTGCCGTAAAAGTATCAGGGCATTGGCATGTGGCTTAAACCAATAATCAACAAAAGATTCAAGTGCCTGTGTGGGTTGCGTATCATGATTATCTACAAATGTTATTGCACTTTGGGAGCGTGTTGCTGTAAGTGTATTATTAAAAATATCGGGCAAGCTATAATCTTTTCCCTGTTTTGAAGCTTCATAAAAATTATGATGTAAAGGCACATCAAATAACTGAACACGATTTTCCATTACATCAAGATATTCAGTTAAAAATTTAAGGTCGTGGCTCCAGTATTCTGCGATTGTAAAAAATTGCTTTTGAAAGGTTGTATTTAAGTAATCTAACCATTCTTTATAAAATTGCGGGGAAATATGTTTTACCGCATCCAGACGAAGACTATCAGCATATATAGTTTCAATAAACCATTTGCCCCAATATTTTAATTCAGCAGTTACATTGGGGTTTCTGAATTCAATATCGGCACCAAGCAAATAATCAAAATTTCCAAACTCATCGCCTACAACATCATCCCAAAGATCACCATGCTCATTTAAAATTTTAAATATGCATTTCTCACCGTTATTTGTACATTCATCAACGCCGGTAAAGGCGTGCCAGTCCCAAACAAATTCAGAATATTTTTTATTGCGGCCGGGAAAATAATATTTCGTGTTTATTTCTTTTTCAATAGGCTCTGAAATCACTTTGTTCCTGTCATTAAAATCCACTTTTACTACCGAGACTTTTTCCTGTTCATCTGCACCATTTTTATGATTTAAAACAATATCAGCCATTACGCTTAAATTGTTTCTGTGTAAAACTTTTACTGCATTTATTAGTTGATTTTTTGTACCATATTTTGTTTTAACAGAGCCTTTCTGATCAAATTCACCCAAATCAAACAAATCATATACATCATACCCAACACCATCAGCCCCCGCGGATGATTTATATGCTGGCGGTAGCCATACATCTGAAATACCGATCCATTGCAAATGCTCTGCCTGTTCAACCACTTGTTTCCATAATTTACCTTTTGGATAATACCAGTGGAAAAACTGGAAAATTGTTTTACGCATAATGTTGCTGATAAAGTTTTTTATATACCTTAGCTATGAACAAGCCCGAACCAATAATGGTTCAATGATTTACTAAAATCATACCATGAGTAAGGGCATATTTTTTGTGGTATAAAATAAGCAAAGCGATTCCTATGATGTTTATTACCATTTCTCCAAAACAGGCCGAACAGTATTCTTACACCTGCATTCGTCTTAAACAGATGATAAATAAAATGTGCGCCGCACGCAAGACGCTCGAAGGAATTGCAAACGCCAGTTTTGATAAATCATTTTCAAAATGTGTGTACTTGTTTACATCAGAATCGTTGCAATGCGAAAATGAGATCCGCGCTCAGATTGAATCTCTCAGTTGCTTTAATTATGAAGATAACAATATCAACAGTCAAAAAACTTCACCCGCAAATGCAATAAACGGGATTGAATCTATTTGTAATTATTGCGAGAAAGCTTATTTAAAGCCCTACAAAAAATTATTGAGTGATAAACATATTGGCAACTCATTAAAAAGCCTTATGCAAAATCATCTGCAATTGTTTATGTCAAGCCTTACTCAACTTCGATTATTTAATGAAGTAAAAACTGCTGCTAAGTTAAATTGAGTGTGGTGTTGTTTCTACATTCAACAATTACATTCGGCATTGTTTTTTCATTCTTATTAAAAAACATTATATGAGATCTCTATGGACAGGCTCAATCAGCTTTGGGCTGGTAAATATCCCCATAAAATTATACAGTGCTGTTGAAGCAAGCAGTCTTGATCTGGATATGCTGGATAAAAAAGATCATTCAAATATCCAGTTTAAAAGAGTGAACGAAAAAACAGGAAAAGAAGTGGCATGGGAAAATATTGTAAAGGGCTATAAAATAGATAATCAATATGTGATTTTGAGCGATGAAGATTTTAAAAAAGCGAGCCCTGAAAAAACTAAGACAATTGATATAACGGAGTTTGTTGAATTGGAAGAAGTGCAGCCAATTTATTACGATTCATCTTATTATATTGAACCTGAAAAAAATGGCGGAAAAGCTTATGTATTGCTACGGGATTCATTAATCAAATCCAAGAAAGCTGCATTAGGAACTTTTGTGTTGCGAAATAAAGAAAATCTTTGCCTTATTAATGCTTCAGATAAAATTTTGGTGCTGCATAAAATTCGTTATGCAGAAGAAATAAGAAGCACAGAAGATATAAAAGTGCCTGAATCAAAGATCAGCACTGCCGAAGTTCAAATGGCAATGAAATTAATTGATCAGTTAACCGGCGAGTTTGATATTTCAAAATATAAAGATACTTACACCGATACTTTATTAAAGTTTATTAAAGCAAAAGCAAAAGGCAAAAAATTCCATGCGCCTAAAATGCATGTGGTACATTCCGGTACAAAAGATTTAATGGAAGAACTTAAAGCAAGCCTTTCCCAAGTTAAGCGTAAGGCATCTTAAATTGCGAAACTTGAAAAGAATAATTATTTTATATCAAAAGCCTGCGTTTAAAAGTGTAATCTAAAAGTTTAGAAAGGTTTAGGTAGCGCAAAAATTGTATTGGCCATCTGATTATTTGTGAAGATGAGTAAGCTTAAATAATTCTCATCTTACAATATGATAATTAATTGCGGTGGGGTTTACACATCTATATATTTAACGGGATTAGCTTTTTTTTCTGAATATGGAAAGCAGAACAATAATGATAACGATAACTATCAAAACGCCAACCCAAACGCCTGTTTTAAAAATAGCTCCAATAGCTTCACATGAACTTAATAACAGCGAAGACAGAACGAATAAAAAAAATAATTTTATTTTGAGCATATGCCTTATTGATTAATTTCTAAAGGTATATGTTTTGATATGTATAAGCTTTCTTATAGATATTATTTATCTACAATTCAAATTGTTTTCAAAAGTAGTTTTTTATAGTAAAGTCTTATTGTGTTTCTACATTGAATTACTTAAAAAAAGTTGTCGAATGCATCCTCTTAGATTATTTTATTTTTTTACTCAGTCCACATAAATATATAAGGAAGCTTTTAAGCTTCCTTATATACCCTTACATAAATTATAATAAAAATTAGAGTTCGGCTTTTTCTATTGCTAAACCTTCCTCAGTAACAGACATAGAAACATGCATGTATTTTTCATCGTGCTGGCTTACATCGAGGCCTTTTTCTTCTTCTATATCACTTACACGCAGTGGTACAATAAAATTAACCACTTTAAAAATGAGGAATGAAGCGATAAAGCTATAACTAACTGCACAAAGCATAGCTTTAACCTGGGTAAAAAAGAACGCGGCGTTTCCGTAAGCCAGTCCGTTAGCTCCGGCACTATTAACGGCTTTGGTCGCAAATATGCCAGTCATTAGCATACCTACCATGCCACCAATGCCATGACAAGGGAAAACATCCAATGTATCATCCAATGAACTTTTTGATTTTATATAAACCGCAATATTTGAAACTACTGCTGCAACCACACCAATAAAAATACTTTGCGGAATAGCTACATAACCTGCAGCCGGTGTAATAGCCACAAGCCCAACAACAGCACCTATGCAAAAACCGGTAACAGAGGGTTTTTTGCCTTTTAAAACATCAAAGAACATCCATGAAAGACCTGCCGCAGCAGCAGCTGTATTAGTTGTTGAAAAAGCAGATACAGCAAGTGCATTGGCGCCTAAAGCAGAGCCTGCATTAAAACCAAACCAGCCAAACCACAACAATCCTGTACCAATTAATATATAAGGAATATTGGCAGGTACTGTTTCTTTATGTAAAATATGCATCTTCCTGCGTTTAAGTACAATGGCACCGGCAAGCGCTGCACAACCTGCAGAAATATGAACCACAGTGCCGCCTGCAAAATCCAGTGCGCCCATCTTAAATAAAAATCCACCAGGATTCCAACTCCAGTATGCAAGCGGAGCATATACCAATAAGCTAAACAATATAGTAAAAAGCACATAAGCTGTAAAACGCATTCTTTCTGCTATCGCTCCCACAACAAGTCCTGGCGTAATAACGGCGAACATTAGCTGGAACATTGAGAACAGGGATTTAGGTATAGTGGGCCCAAGAGACCACGGTTCACCGGAGGCTACACCTTTATACATAAAATGAGAAGCCGGGTTGCCAATAAATCCATTCAAAAACCCATTTACCGGTCCACCAAAGCACAAGCTATATCCAACTATAATCCATAAAATACTTACCACTCCGGCAGCTACCACGCTTTTCATCATAGTAGAAAGTACATTTTTACGGTTTACCATACCACCATAAAAGAAAGCTAAGCCGGGCGTCATTAAAAATACCAGCGCAGTAGCTACAAGTATCCAGGCAATGTCCGCTACATTATATTTGCCATCGTCAAAGTTTGGTAATGCAGGTACAAAAATGGCTCCTATAGCTACAATAGCTAAAATAATAAAAGGAGCATAATTTTTAAATGTAGGTTTGCTCATAACACAATTTTTAAATTAGAAAAATTTTTATTTAATAATTTTAAGCAATTATATTACTTTTTGCTTAATCAATTTTAAAAAAATATACATTTTTTTAAATAGTATGTGTATAAATAAAATAATTTAATAGGTTTTGGAATTACTTATTTATTCACAATTATAAAATCCAGGTGAAAAAATCTCACCATTTGCTGAGACTATTAAAAGTGATAGGTTGCCGCAAGTATGCCTGTAAAAGTTGATTTTGTGGGATTACTTTTATGATCAACAAATATTTCATCCTTACCTGCATCCAATCTCAACTCTGGAATAATTGTAAGATTACCCACTTTAAAATTTGGTGAAAGCGTTATATCAAATATGCTTGTTGGAATATCGCCAATGCTTAATATTCCCTTTTTGTTATCAAAATATTCTCCTCTTAATGTAATACCAAAACTACTTGAAGGATCAACATTAAAATATAAAGCAGAACCCCACCAGCTTTTGCTGCTTCCGCTCTCAGGTTTTACAGATTGTACAGTACCATTATACCCTATACTAAACATATCAGTAACTGCAGCAGTTACTACCAAATCAAATTGGGTTAAACTGTAACTGCCACCATAAGTTCCCTGATAATTTAAAAATGCCTTTACTTTATCGTTTGAAGTACCAGTACTGAATTGCGCTATGGCATATTTGCGCGACATAGTTGTAGTAACCATATCTGAAGGGTTGGCTACACCTAACATTAACGCGCTTTTTCCCCCTAAGCCTATATCTGCTTTTAAACCAGTATGCGAAAAGGGACCATACGAAAACATATAATCCATACTATAGTTGCGGTTTAAATAAGCATCCACTAATTCATATCCTATATGTGTTGCCCATTTACCCATTGTTAGTTTAAACTTATCCGAAATAGCATAGCTTACGTAAGCCTGCTTTAAAGAAGATAAAGTGGTGTGATCAGGGTTAGCATAAGAAAATTCTTCAGCTCTTCTTCCAAATCCTAAATCAATAAAAGCACTTGCTTTACCAAAACTATGTGCAGCCTGGATGCTTGCCATTCCTAATTCAAAGGAATTTTGAGAGTTTGTAAAAGAAGTGTAATTGTTAGTGACTGGTTCACCGGTTTCAGGATCTTTTGCATTAGCAAAATTGTACCGGTAATAGACATCAATTGAGCCTGTTATTGTTGGCCATGGCGACTTTGTAGAATCTGTTTGGCTAAAAACAATGTAAGAACAAAACACGAAGAAAATGGAAGCAGAGATTCTTTTAATCATAACATTTGAGTTTTAGTTAGTAAAAAAAATTCATCTTCCATATAGCAAAACACCTTCAATTGTCATTAATTATAATTAATAATAATATAATTATAAATGCAATTATAAATAATAAATAGAGGAAAAAAATAAATATTTTTCACATATTTTTAAAACATATGTGAATATTAAAGATTATTTCTTCTTTTCGAGGGACTTGAGATCGGGTATAAACGTCATAATTAACACAACAAAAGATAAGAGTATTTCTATAAATATTCCGTATTTTAATTTAGGACATTCTCCCATAAAACAAGTAGAAAGCAATATATAATTGCGTACACACCAGGCAAAGTTTATTGCCGCAATAAAAACATTTATACGTTTGGCCCAAATTTTAGGTATTAGAAAAAATAGTATAAGTAAAAATCCCAGCACAAAATGCATTAGCCCTGGTTTACCATAAACTGTACCTGGAGCACTTAGCCCCGTAATTAAAATATTTTTATCAGCTATAATGCTCCAGGGCAGGTAACAGGAAGCTGCTAAGGCGATAACTGCTATGCAGCCTAATAATTGTGAATATTTCATCAGAATTCTTTTAATTATTACTATCCAAAATAAAAATCCCTCCAATTTTGTGGAGGGATTCGAGGTTTCGAGCAGATTCGAACTGCTGTAAAAGGTTTTGCAGACCTCTGCCTAGCCACTCGGCCACGAAACCATAAATGGGCAGCAAAAATAAAACAAAGCAGTCAAGCATAATAATAACTGGCAAATAATTTTTAATATTGATGATTACAAGAGTTTATGCGCATTGCTGAAAGCGAATTTATACTTAATAAAAGAGGCGCAGTATATCATTTAAATTTGTTGCCTTATGAAATTGCGTCCATTATAATAACTGTTGGTGATCCAGATCGTGTTGCACTTATAAGCAAATATTTTGATGAAACAGAAGTAAAACAACAACATCGTGAATTTATCATCCATACAGGCAGAATAGGTACAAAAAGAATTTCCGTTGTTTCAACAGGTATAGGAACGGATAATATTGATATCGTGCTGAATGAACTGGATGCTTTGGTAAACATTGATTTAAGCGAAAGAACTGTAAAACCGCAATTACAAACATTAAATATAATTCGCGTAGGCACCTGCGGTTCTTTACAGCCAGATATATTTGCTGATGATTTTATTACCTCAACACATGGATTAGGGATTGACAACCTACTAAATTTTTATGTGCAAACAAATAATGAAGAAGAAAAAAATATTCTTCAGCATTTTTTTATTCATACACAAATCAATCAGCATAGCCAGCCTTATATTGCTGCAGCTTCGGCATCTTTGCTTAAACATTTTGTTAATGGTTTTCATCAAGGAATTACAATAACCTGTCCCGGCTTTTATGGGCCGCAGGGTAGAGTACTTAGATTAGGTTTATCTGATCCTGAAATGATAAACAGGCTTGGCACATTTCAATTTGGCAATCATCGCATCACCAATTTTGAAATGGAAACAGCTGGCATTTATGGCTTGGGAAAATTGCTTGGACATAATTGTATTAGTTTAAGCACTGTTGTAGCAAACCGTATAACAAAATCATTTTCAAAAGATGCGCACAAAGCCATGGATAATTTAATAATGAAAACATTAGAAACAATTAGTTCAATCAATCTATAGCAAATGAAATTGAATTTTTATAAGTATCACGGTACAGGCAATGATTTTATAATTATTGATAACAGGAATAGCAATATTAAATTAAATACAGAGCAGGTAAATAAATTATGCAGTCGCCGCTTTGGTATTGGTGCAGATGGTTTAATGCTTATGAGCAATCACACCACTTTTGATTTTGAAATGATGTATTATAATGCTGATGGTAACATTGGGAGCATGTGTGGAAATGGTGGTCGGTGTATGATCCAGTTTGCTTTTGACAGAGGCTTGCATAAATCTGAATATTTGTTTACAGCAGTTGACGGTGAACATAAAGCAACTATTGAAAACAACGGATGGATTGATCTTAAAATGAAAGATGTTGACAGTGTTGAGATTTCATCCTTTACTGATTTTATACTGGATACTGGCTCTCCTCATTATGTAAAGCCAGCAGATGATGTAAAAAATATTGATATAGTAAAAGCAGGGCGTGAGATAAGATATAGCAGGCGTTTTGCTGATGATGGAATTAACATAAATTTTGCAGAACTTGAAGAAGATGGAAGTATTTATGTGCGCACTTATGAGCGCGGTGTAGAAGATGAAACGCTAAGTTGCGGTACTGGTGTAACTGCATCAGCACTTGTATTTGCACACAACGATAATGGATTTAACCGCGTAAATATAAAAACGCCCGGTGGTTATCTTGCTGTGGAATTTGATAAAACAAGTGAAACATCTTTTAAAAACATCTGGCTTTGCGGGCCGGCAGTATTTGTATTTAAAGGTGAAGTTGACGTGTAAAATTGGCTGTTATATCAGGTCGTAGTTTTCGGCAGTCCTTAATTAAATTTTGTTATTCCACAGTTTTATGAAAATAGGGTAAGCAATCAAAGGGAAACATCACACCTCACATCTTCTTCCTGTGGAATAACAATATCTTCACAGGTTAATTTGTTTTTCTGTCATCATTTTTCTAAGGTTTATTAAACCATAGCGCATTCTTCCCAATGCAGTGTTAATGCTGCAATTAGTAGTTTCAGCAATTTCCTTAAAACTCATATCTCCAAAATGTCTTAAAACAATTACTTCTCTTTGTTCATCTGGTAATTTGGCAAGCATCTGGTGTACACGATCATAACTTTGGTCACGAATTATACGGTGTTCTGCATGATCATTCACTACAACATGTATCACCTCGAAAATATCTTTCTTATCCTGCGTTAAAATAGCCGGAGTACGTTTTACCTTACGAAAATAATCTACACAAAGATTATGTGCAATACGCATCGCCCAAGGTAAAAATTTACCTTCTTCATTATAGCGCCGGCTGCGTAAGGTGTCAATAATGCGTAAAAAAGTTTCCTGAAAAAGATCTTCGGCAAGGAACTTGTCCTTAACCAAAAAAAGAATGCTGCTAAAAAGCTTATCCTTATATCTGGCTATCAGCGTTTCAAGAGCGCTGCAGTTACCTTCCTGGAAATGCAGGATTAACTGTGTATCTGTTAATGTTTGATGCAGTTTCATAATCGTGCCTTTAATAATGGGCATGGCCACAAATAATAAGTTTATAATTTACGTGGAATGCCGGGGTAGAGATTTAAATTATAGGCAACGATTTTTTTAGGATAATATTTTAATTTAAAATATTGTATGCAATATGTAAAAAAAAAGTGAATTACCCAAATGATATTTTCTGAAAAGTTTTTTTCGGTTATCAATTAAGCTTTTTGCATTTTTACTGTTTTGTAGCAGTAAAGGAAAATTTTATTATGAATTTAAAGCAAACGCAAGATGAAACAAATAATCTAATTCAAAAAATGAAAATAGCTGCTGATATTTTTATAAAGGGTGCAAGAGTTCATAATCTTAAAAATATTTCGGTCTCTTTTCCACGGAATAAATTTATTGTGGTTACAGGTGTTTCCGGCAGCGGCAAGTCATCACTTACCATGGATACATTGTTTGCCGAAGGGCAACGCCGGTATGCAGAAAGCCTTAGTGCTTATGTGCGCCAGTTTATGGCCAGAATGGTAAAACCTGATGTTGATTTCATTAAAGGTCTATGCCCTGCAATTGCTATTGAGCAAAAAGTTATCACCCGCACTCCGCGCAGTACTGTTGGTAGTATGACGGAAATTTATGACTATCTGCGTTTATTATATGGCAGAACAGGTAAAACAATTTCACCCATAAGCGGCAAAGAAGTTAAAAAAGATGATGTAGCTGATGTTTTATACGCTATTCAGGAATTGCCTGAAAACAGAAAAGTATATATTCTTGTTCCTTTCAAACAACATGCAAAAAGGGATGTGCGCGAAGAACTGAGTATTCTTTTACAGAAAGGTTTTTCCAGAATCTATATCAGATCAGAAAAGCATGAAACAATCAGCATAGAAACATTACTTGAGTTAAATGACAAGGAACTAAAACAAAAACTTGCAATTAATAGCTCAAAGCTCACAGCTTTTCTTTTGGTAGACAGAATTATAACTAAAGAGTTTGATGAAGATGACATTCATCGTATAAATGATTCTATCGGTATTGCTTTTTATGAAGGCGATGGTATTATTTATCTTGAAGTAAATGAAGGGCAGCTGATATCTTTCAGTAATAAATTTGAAATGGATGAAATTGTGTTTGAAGAACCTGTTCCAAACTTATTTTCATTTAACAATCCTTTTGGCGCCTGCCCAACCTGTGAAGGTTTTAGCCAGGTTTTGGGTATTGATCCTGATCTTGTAATTCCAGATAAAAGAATAAGTGTGTACGATGGCGGCGTTGCACCATGGAAAGGCGAGAAACTTGGCTGGTGGCGTGAGCAGTTCGTGAAAGGAGCACGATCAATAAATTTTCCCGTGCATAAATCAATTGCAGATTTAACAAATGAACAATATAATATTTTGTGGGAAGGTAAA
>Ga0206932_1094_pt1 | contig 17740 bp, 18 predicted proteins | sample Alteio_BWOrgHeat_18_FD_153244 | JGI IMG/M metagenome (GOLD analysis project Ga0206932, IMG submission 153244) | Enriched cells from forest soil in Barre Woods Harvard Forest LTER site, Petersham, Massachusetts, United States -... | ecosystem: Environmental > Terrestrial > Soil > Temperate forest >...
CATCTGGGCCCACTTTAAAATCAAGCACTTATGGAGATTCGTTCCATAAGTGCTTTTTCCTTTGGGAGCCAGAGATTTGTTTTTAAACACTCCCCACTAAAATTTATTCTTTTAATGATGCTGCCGCTAACATCATTTATATTATAGATGACTTTACGTGTTAAATGTCGCTTGAATAAATTCTTTAACTCCAGGGATCCATCACAACTTTCACACAACCTTCTTCTTTGTTTCTAAAAATTTTGTAAGCATGTTCTACCTGAGATAATGGTAAACGGTGTGTGATGATATCATCTAATTTTACTTTACCTTCAGAAACATATTTCATTAGTTTGTCAATATGCTTTTGTGCTGGTGCCTGGCCACCTTTAAGTGTAATACCCTTATCAAAAAAATTGACCGATAGGAAAATTATCGTAGGTTATTGGATACACACCAAGTACAGAGACAATACCGCCACGACGAACGGCGCTCATACATGCTTCTAAAACTTTGGGCGAACCTTTTTCAAAATTTACAGTTGCTTTTATTCGATCCCAAACTGTTCTTTCAGGTTCAAAACCTACAGCCTCAACGCAAACATCTGCACCACGATTGTTAGTGATGGAGCGTATATAATCTATCACATTTTGTCCATCACCTTCCCATAAAACTGTTTCTGAATTTGCGGCTTCTTTTGCTTTATCTAAACGATATGGCACAGTATCAACATTTATTACTCTTGCAGCTCCACGTAACCATGCACTTTTTGCAGCCATAATTCAAACTGGGCCTGCACCATAAATCATTACTGTTTCACCACCATTTACTTCACCCCAGTCGATGCCTGTATAACCTGTAGGAAAAATATCTGTAAGAAACAGAACTTGTTCATCCGTTAAATTTTCCGGCACTTTACGAGGACCATAATCTGCATATGGCACACGCACATACTGTGCTTGTCCTCCATCATAACCTCCGTACAAGTCTGTATACCCAAACAATGCCCCACCCTTTTGTTTTAATAATCCGCCTTCAGGTCCATAATGTTCAGGATTGCTGTTTTCACAATGACCAGGCAAATCATGTTCGCAAAAAAAACAATGTCCACATGCAATAGGAAACGGCACAACAACACGATCTCCACGTTTTAAATTATTTACACCAGAGCCTGTTTCTTCTACAATACCCATAAATTCATGGCCCATTACTAAAGGTCTGGTTTGTGGTAAACTGCCACGATAAATATGTAAATCAGATCCGCAAATAGCGGTTGCCGTCACTTTAATAATTGCATCCCTGTTTTCTTTGATAATTGGATCATCAACGGTTTCATATTTTATAGAACCGCCAGTATGCACAACTGCTGCTTTCATATCTTAGTTTTAAATTTTATTTTTTTTATTTACCGGTTCTTGTTGTTTCAACATTTGCTTTGCCACTGTATCGTCGGGTGTAACATTGCTCATAGCAACCTGTAACTTATTTTTAAATCCTGACACAGCTTTATCATCGCCACGCATCAATGCATCAAATCCATCTTTTGCAACTTTTACAGGATCATCAAGTTTCCCTTCCTGAACAACTTTTGATTCCAGCATATCTGCTTTATTAAAGAAATCGGTATCAGTTGCACCGGGTAATAATGCTGTTACAGTCACACCTGTATCTTTTACTTCTGCACGTATAGCTTCAGTAAAAGATTGCACAAATGCTTTTGTACCGTGATATATAGATTGATAAGGTCCGGGTACTTTACTGGCAATAGATGAAAGATTTAAAATTTTCCCATCACCCCGTGCAACCATTTCTTTCAAAAAATGCTTTGTAAGAATTACAAGTGAAGCAATATTTAAGTTAATAATATCGAGTTCACGATAAATATCTGTATCAACAAATTTTCCATAATAACCTTGACCTGCATCATTCACTAATACATCCACTTTAATATTGTTTTCTTTTATTTTATCGCAAAGTTCAAATGCCGCATCTTGTGTAAACAAGTCTTCCGAAATAGTGATTACGTCAATGTTATATTTTTGTTTTAACCGGTTTGCTGTATCACTTAATTCATCTTCATTTCGTGCAACAATGACCAGATCATAATTATTTTCTGCGAATAATCTTGCTAACTCATAGCCAATGCCGCTTGTTGCACCTGTTATTAGTGCACACTGATTGTTCGTATTCATAAATATTTATTTTGATTAATTATGCTGAAGCGAAAAAGTTCTTCAGGTTGAAATTTTTGTAATTAAAAAATCGTGCCGTTGATTTTTATTTAATAAACATTAATAGTATAATTTAATTCTGCAATTTTTTACACAGTCAGGTTTTGAGTAGATGAAAGAATGCCACACACCAACAATTTCATGATATTTTTTTCGTATAGCTACAATTTCTTTGAAGCACAATAGTGAATTGTTTAATTAATCAGGGTTTGCGAAAGAATCTACAGGATGATAACTCATTTTGGATTTTAATTACAGGCACAACGTTTGAATAATTAATTGAAACCTCTTTATATATTATTCAACCCTCAACCTTTAATTATAACATAAACCCAATCGTATTATGGAGAAAACAATTAACCGTCGTAAAATACTTGCAGGTATTGGTGCAGGTATTGCTGCATTAACAATTAAACCTTCATTATCTAACGCAAACAATTTAGAAATGGAAGCAAATGATACAATGGATTTAGAAGATCCAACAACAAAATATCCGAAGCCCCCTTTTGAAGAGCAATCACAACCATGGCCTGGCCTTGCGAGTAAAATGAATCCAAAGCCAGATCATGGCGAAAAAAGTTATAAAGGTTCAGGAAGATTGAAAGGAAGGAAAGCCTTGATAACTGGTGGTGATTCAGGTATGGGACGCGCAGCAGCCATTGCTTACGCACGTGAAGGTGCAGATGTCGCTATCAATTATTATCCAACAGAAGAACCAGACGCACAGGAAGTAATTACATTAATTAAAGCAGAGGGAAGAAAAGCAATTGCGTTACCTGGCGATTTGCGTGATGAAGCTTTTTGTAAAAAATTAGTTGACGATGCGTTTACTGCATTGAATGGTCTTGATATTATTGTGTGCAATGCTGCACGACAACAAACGCATGCATCCATTCTTGATATTTCAACAGAACAGTTTGACTGGACGATGAAGACAAATATTTATGCTCCGTTCTGGATTATAAAAAATGCATTGCCACATTTGCAACCCGGTTCTGTAATTATTGGTACAACATCAGAACAGGCATATGATCCTTCGCCTGATTTGTATGATTATGCGCAAACGAAGGCTGCAACAATGAACTATGTAAAATCATTAGCAAAACAATTAGGTCCGAAAGGTATTCGTGTAAATGGTGTGGCGCCTGGCCCAATATGGACCCCATTGCAAGTAAGTGGCGGCGCAACTATGGAAAAGCTAAAACAATTTGGCAGTGATACTGCTTTTGGAAGACCAGGTCAACCTGCAGAACTGGCTTCCATTTATGTGCAACTAGCAGCGAATGACGGAAGCTTTGCTACTGGCAATATATATGGCTCAGGTGGTGGTAAAGGGCAACCGTAAATATTTCCTAAAGGAACAAATAGTGTGGCTACATTGGAAGCTGATACTGATGCAGTGCATTTCTTAAATGAAGCATTCACACATTGTAAAGCAATTGGTTTTGATGCAGATGCATTGCAGGTAATTAAAGCAACTACTTCGCAAGAAAATTACCTGAAAATAATAATGATGCAACTGTTTTAATGGAAGGAAATGCAACCTCAACTTGTAAGACTGCCTCTTGAATGATCCAGGTAGAAATAAACTTTGGATTAGATTGTATGACGTGCGGTAAAAATGGGCGTAAGTCTTTGAAACATGCCCGTATAAAGCCACAAATTATTTTATCGAAATCAGTTTATGGTTTCATGTCAAGGAGCTAAAAATGCTCTAATTTCATTTATGCTATAATACTTATTAGTATGCTTGCATTGTATAACAAATTATAATGAGCCGGAAAATAATTTATGTGTTTAATCCAAAATCAGGCGGTACCACAAAAGCTGCGTTGATTAAAAAAATAGAAACAACAACCAAAGCAAAAAACCTGCAATTTGAATTGCTCACCACTAATGCTAAAGGTGATTATACGCTGCTAAGAAAAAGAATTGAACATGAAAAAATTACAGACATTATTATTGTTGGCGGAGATGGAACAGTAAACCAGGTCACTGGTTCGCTTCGTGGCTGCAATGTAAAATTTGGTATTATACCCGCCGGCAGCGGCAACGGTCTTGCTTATGCAGCAGGAATACCTAAAAATACAGATCGTGCGTTACAGGTTGTTTTTAATCAAGGCTCAAAAAAAACAGATGCATTCATGGTGGGCAATCATTACGCCTGCATGTTAAGTGGCCTTGGCTTTGATGCAACGATCGCACATAAATTTGCAGCGCTTCCAAAACGCGGGCTGGCAACATACGTGCAACAAACACTCCTTCATTTTTTTAAAGCACCCGCTTACAGCTTTGAAATTATAATGGATGAATTTTCTTTTTTTACGGATGCTTATTTTATAAGTATTGCAAACAGCAACCAGTTTGGTAACAATGTAACCATTGCGCCAAAAGCTAAGCTAAACGATGGCTTGCTGGATATTGTGATAGTGCAGAAAATGCATAAGGCAAAATTATTGTTGGCTGTACTGAAACAAATACGCGGTATTAATAACCTGCAGGAAGTTGCCAAAAATATTTCCGGAAAAACCATTTTGTATTTTCAAACCGATGCACTTACTATTAAAAATTTAGATCATGCACCTTTGCATATTGATGGAGACCCATGTAAAACTGCTGCTGAATTTAATATTAAGATATTAAAAGATTGTTTTGAGCTGCTGCAATAGTTTTTACAGTCATTTGTTCTTGATTGCTTAAAAAATCGCTATACCATTTGCCGGATGCTTTAATGATGCGTTGCTGCGTTTCAAAATCTATATATACTAAACCGAAACGGGGTTTATAACCTTCCGCCCATTCAAAATTATCAGTGAAACTCCACACCAAATATCCATTGACTTTTACACCTTCCTCTTTTGCTTTTAATATTTCTGCGATATGGTTTTGAATAAAAATTTTTCGCGCTGCATCATCAATTTTTCCATCAATCAATCTATCCTCAAATGCGGCGCCACTTTCTGTCACAATCATTTCAGGCATGTTTTTATAAGCCGCATATTTTTTTAAAATATGGTAAACAGATGAGGGATACACTTCCCAGTTCATCACAGTCCGCTCAACCTTTCTTTTATCAGCCTTAATAATTTTTGCCTGCACAAATGGTGTAAAAAAGTCAAAGCGCACAATCTCCCTTGTATAATTTTGAACACCAATAAAGTCCATATTAAAAGAGAGCTTTTGTTCATCGCCATCTTTTATGAACTCTTCCATTCTTCTTAATACCTTCAGATCTTTTACGGGATAATTTAAACCAAGTAATGGCTCAAGAAACATTCTGTTTAACAATGCGTCTATTCTTACTTGTGCTTGCTGGTCTTTAATATTATTCGTATTTGCTTCAATATGAGAAGAAGAAAATGTAGTACCTATTTTTAAACCTGGCTTGTATGATCTTGCAATTCTGCCGCCTTCTGCCTGGCATAAACAAGCATGATGTGCAGCGGCTAAAAAATTTGATAAGCCTTTTTTTCCAGGCGCATGAACACCGAGGAAATAACCTGCACCGGTAAAAACCATTGGCTCATTTAATATCATCCAATGTGTAACGCGATCTCCAAAAGTTTTAATACAAAACAAAACATATTCGCTAAACCAATTGATTATGTCGCGGTTTGTCCAGCCACCTTTTTGTTCAAGTGCCTGTGGCAGATCCCAATGGTAAAGTGTGATCCATGGCTGAATGCCTTCACTCAAACAAAAATCAATAACCCTGTTATAAAATTCAACACCTGAAAAATTTATCTTACCAATGCCGTCAGGAAAGATCCTGCTCCACGATAACGAAAAGCGATAATTGCAAATATTCATTTGCTTCATCAACAAAATATCTTCGTAATACCTGTTGTAAAAATCGCAGGAAATACGAGCATGATGACTGTTGTATATCTTTCCTTTTTTTTGAGAAAATAAATCCCAAACAGATGCGCCTTTTCCATCTTTATCATGTGCACCTTCAATTTGAAAAGCGGCTGAAGAAACGCCCCAGTTAAAATCTTTGCCAAAATCTTCTTTTGAAATATTCATGTTAGCTGTGCAAAGATTTTTTTAAATATATAGTATCGCAATTGCTTAGGTGAATCATTTCTTCTCACCACGCGTGAAGGGTTTATATTTTTAGATGCTTCGAGAAAAATGGTATTAATAATACTTGCTGTAATATCCGGGTAATTAACTGCTATTTTTTTATCAGACTGAAGCCAGGTATTTATTTTATCAGCATGTTTTAGTTTTAAACTTTTTATTACAGGTACACCCATCTGCTTTAATGCTGCTGCGTTGCATTGTTGTTCATATTGGCCTTTCATAGGAATGACCATTAATTTTTTCTGCATGAATAAAGCCTCTGCCGGTGTTTCAAAACCGGCTCCACATAAAATACCTTCTGCAGAAGCTATACTTTTGATGAATGCTTCATTGTTTATAGGATAGATAGAAATATTTTTTTGCTTTAACGGTTTTTTATTGTGTTTTGAAAAAACCTTCCATTCAGTATTTTTAAATTCACGAAGCACTTTAATAATTCTTTCATCATCATACGCAGGCAGGTAAACGGTATAATGTTTTCTATTTTCTATCCGCATTTCACGCACTTCTTTTCTTATAACCGGCGTAAAAATATTGCTGTCATATGTTTTAAAATGAAAACCATATTGCACTGTTGAAGGCGCATACTTTTTTAAAATAGATTTTCCTGCGAGGTCAATAATCTTTGGCTGTGGCGCATTTTTATTTAGCACTGCTGATTGATGGCTTAATGAAATACAGTCTTTATTTTTCATGTAACAGGCCCATGCAGATACCGGTTCAAAATCATTTATAATTACATCGTATTTTTCAACAGGCAGACTGCTTATTTCTTTAAAAAGACGTTTAAGATTTGCTTTTTTATAAGTCTCTATAATATTAACGCCGCCTTTTTTACCAAAAATAAAACTCAGTCCTTTAAACCGGTAAGCAATAGTATATAGAAGATCAATATCAGCCTGCGTTCCGCTTATTAAAATATCAAGCTTGCCTTGTTGCTGCAGTAACGGAATAATATCTTTAGCCCTGCTTAAATGTCCGTTGCCTGTGCCTTGTATAGCATACAATATTTTCAGATAGAAATATTTTAAACGAAGCTATTGTGGTTTCATGATATTGAATTCCTGTAAAAGATTATCAAACAGTTGTTGATTGTTCAAATCTGATTCTTCCTCTTTTTCTTCACCAGTATTTATAAATTCTTCGGTGTTGTATTTATAAATTCTCCATTCATTATTGGTGTATTCAAGTGCCGTTAAATTTTCTATCCAGTCACCTGAATTAAGATAAGTGATAGATCCGGTTTCATTAGAGATCAGGCGTAATTCAGGCTGGTGAATGTGCCCGCAAACAACGTAATCATAATCGTTTGCAATACCAATATCTGCGGCTGTTTGTTCAAAATTATTAATGAATTTTACAGCGCTCTTTACACTGTCTTTTATTTTCTTTGAAAAAGATAACTTGCCTTTTTTAAAAACTTTTTCTGAAACAAAATTTGCAAAGCGGTTTATCAGGATGAGTGTATCATATCCAACAGCACCAAGCTTTGCAAGCCATTTTGAATGCTGCATCGTTACATCAAACACATCACCATGAAAGATCCATGCCTTTTTATTTTCACCAATTTCCAAAACAAGTTTATTGACGATGCGCAGTAAACCCATTTTAAAACCGGCAAATTTGCGCAGCATTTCATCATGGTTTCCTGTAATGTAATAAGTCTTGATTCCTTTACTTGCCCAGCCCATTAAATGGCGCACAATTTTCATGTGGCTTTTTGGAAAATAATTTTTACTGAATTGCCAAACATCAATAATGTCTCCGTTTAATACAACCGTTTTTGGCTTGATACTTTTAAGATAGTGAAGGAGTTCTTTGGCGTGGCAGCCATAAGTGCCGAGGTGCACATCAGAAATCACAACTATATCAACTTTTCTTTTTGCTGTTTTCATGCGATCATTTATCTGAAAGATGGATAAATACCAGAAAGTTTAAAAAGAAAAAGTTTGGAAATAATGTTTGCGAAGCGTTTGTTTATTTTATCAAAAAAATTTAGCATCACCAAAGTTGGTACATATATGTGACCTTAGTATGAAGTATATATTATGACTGCGTTAAGATAATTTATTTAACGACGCTTTTGATTCAATGTATGCAGCATCCTGTAAGAATAATTACTTGCAATTAAAAAAGCAAATAGGAAGCCGGAGCAAATACTCGTCTTCGTCACAAGAATGCATCATTTAGTGGCAGCAACACAACGTAAACACTAATAGAAAAGAAAACTTAAAACAACCTGATATTCTATTTTTATATTACTTTTAAGCGTAGGTTTAATTTTTTTAATACATAGTAAGAATAGCTAAATCATGAAAAACAATCTCTCAAAAGGATTATTACCGGCAGGCATAATAATTTTAATGTTCGCCTGTAATACCAAGCAAGAAGAACCCGCAGCAGTGGTTGTTGATAAAGAACAAATTAAACAAGAAATTCAGGCAAAAGAAAATGAATTTGCCGCACTTTATGATAGCGGACAATTGAAAAATATAGGCTATTATGCAGATGATGCAACAGTCTTTTATCAAAACAGGGCACCATTAGTAGGGAGAGCAGCAATCGTGGAATTTTTAAAATCCGACCTGACCGGGAATACCAATAAAATTTCGTTTACAACCAATGAAGTTTTTCCATCAAATGACGGGAACCAGGTTATAGAAGTTGGCTATTATAAAGTAGTTGACTCTACTAATACTGTTTTTAATACCGGAAATTATATGATTCTATTCGAAAAAAGAAATGGGACATATGTATCTGTAAGAGAAATGAGCGCTTCTGATATACCAATTAAATAATAGAGATAAGGTAGATTTTAGCTGCGGCGTGAAAATGATTTTTGCTCTGCCGTTTTTTTATTGGATAACTTCTAATAAAATATAGCTGATTATCGTCTCCTGCCACCACCACCTCCGCTTCTCATTCCACCGCCACCTGACATATTTCGTCCACTTGACATATTCCGTGATCCTCCCATTGAAGATGAAGAAGAAAAGTTTGAGGTTGATGGCCTGTTAGTAGTTGATGTTCTATTGTTACTAACATTGTTGGTTGATGCTCTGTTACTGGTTGATGCTCTGTTACTGGTTGATGCTTTATTATTACTAATGTTATTGGTTGATGCCCTGTTACTTGTTGATGCTTTATTATTGCTAATATTATTGGTTGATGCTCTGTTAGCAGTTGATGCCCTGTTACCATTACCATAATTACCCTTGGCCATATTATTTGAAACGGTGTTAGATGTATTCCTGCTGTTATTGTAATGATTAATCTGATTTCTGTTACCGTTATTGATGATCACGTTATTATTACCACCATGATAATGACCACCATAATAACCACCATGGTGGTACCAATTATTACTACGATATATACCAACCGCCATAACCGTTGCAAATCCAAACCAGGGCGGATAATACCCGTAATAATACGGTGGATAATAGGGCACGTATGCGGGCGAATACACATATTGTACAATAGGTGCAGATTGAACCACTACCGTAGTTGTTGCCGGAACATTCACTGTAACAGGGTTTTCACCTGTATACCCGGGATTAGCAGTAATAGAAGAATTTCCTTTGGGCTCAATAACATAATCTTTGCCATACAATTCCTCGTCACCAACCATCTGCAAAGAAACTCTGCCTTTGTCTTTGTTTAATAAAATAACCGCAACATCCTGGGTTTCGGTTTTGGTTACATCAACCTGGAGTACAAATGTATAAGACGAATCTTTTTTCGTGGTTACCACCTTGATAAAATCAACTTTTTTATCCAGGTTTAAATCCAGGTTATTGATACCTTCTTTTTCATCATTTAATGATTTCTCAAAGGCCTCAATCGTTTTTGACTTTTGAAAAAGATCCAATACTGCATAGAGATCAAGATTATCTCCAGGCAGGCCTAATAAGGCTGTTGTATCTTCCTTGGCTTTTGTATTCTCTTTGGCTTGAGAAAAAGCAGGTACGCTTAACAAACACATTGCTACTGCGAGATATGGTAAAAAGAACTTTTTCATGATTAGCATAGTTTATGAATAGGTGCTTACGCAAGTTAACTAATAGTATCAAATAAAGACAGATATATTCCTTATTGCAGCATCTTAATAATTTCTTTACCATTACTATTATCTTTATTGCTTAAAACTATTGCTACATGAAAAAAATAATTCTTTCTGTTATGCTTGCAGCATCTGCACTTTGTTTTTGCTGCGCACAAAATCTCGTTACGCCACAACCATCACCCACTGAAGAAATAAAACAGAATTTCGGGCTATCACAAATAGAACTTTCTTATTCAAGGCCGGGCATAAAAGGCCGGAAAATATTTGGTGATCTTGTGCCTTATAATAAAGTTTGGAGAACAGGTGCCAATTCAGCTACAACTATAACTTTTGGTGATGGTGTGATAATTGAAGGAACAAAAATTGCTGCTGGCAAATATGGTTTGCTTACTATACCCGGCGAAAACGAATGGACTGTAATTATTACAAAGCAAACAGATGTTACCAACGCTGCTGCATACAAACAGGACCAGGATGTATTGCGCATTCCGGTTAAACCTTATAAACTTCCTTATTCCATTGAAACTTTTACAATGGGTTTCGGCGATATTTCAAGTAACAGTTGCAAACTTGAATTAATGTGGGACAGCGTATATGTACATGTGCATATTGAAACAGATGTTGACACCAAAGTGATGTCGCAAATAAAAGATGTGATGGCAAGCGATAATCATCCGTATTTTCAGGCTGCACAATATTATATTGATAATGGAAAAGATCTTAACCAGGCCGTGGAATGGCTTGATAAAGCCATAGCGCAAAACCCCGATGCTTATTTTATGTATTATCAAAAAGCACGTGCATTGGCAAAGCTGGGTAAAAAGCAAGAGGCTCTTGCTGCATCTAACAAATCTATTGAGCTTGCAAAAACTGCAAAAAATGATGATTATGTTGCATTGAATGAGAAGCTTCAAAAAAGTTTATAACAGATACTTTGAAAAAAATAATTAAAACAGGTATTATTGGTTTTGGTATTGGCGGCAATACGTTTCATGCACCAATAATTCATACAACGGAAGGATTTCAAATTACTAAGATAAGAGCAAGAAAAGATAGTGAAGTTGATCTTGCAAAACAACGTTATCCTGGTGTTTCAATTACAGATAATGCGGATGATATTATCAATGATCCGGAGATTGGATTAGTAGTGATAGCAACACCAAATAATTCGCATCACCCACTGGCTAAACAATCTTTACTTGCAGGTAAGCATGTTGTGGTTGATAAGCCTTTTACCATTACCACTGCTGATGCTGATGATCTTATAAAAGTTGCTAAGCAGCATGCTAAGATCTTATCAGTTCATCATAACCGCCGTTATGATAGTGATTTCAGAACGATACAAAAATTATTAAAAGAAAGTGTACTTGGAAGGTTAGTTGAATTTGAAAGTCATTATGATCGTTTCAGAAATTTTTTAAAGCCCGGCGCCTGGCGGGAAAAAGATGAGCCCGGCGCAGGAATTTTATATGATCTTGGTTCACATTTAATAGATCAGCCGCTTGTTTTATTTGGATTGCCGCAGGCTATAACTGCTGATATTTGTGTGCAGCGTGAAGGCACAAAAGCAACAGATAATTTTGAGTTGATATTGCATTACCCAAATTTAAAAGTAACATTAAAAGCAGGCATGTTAGTAAGCCAGCCTTTGCCCAGGTATATTTTATTGGGTGATAAAGGCAGCTTTGTAAAATATGGTTTGGATGTGCAGGAAGCAGCTTTAAAAGCAGGCTTAACTCCACATACAAAAAGCGATTGGGGTATAGAACCGGAAAGTGTTTGGGGCAATCTTGTAACTGTAATAAATGGTGTAAATTTTTCAGGAAAAATACAAAGTGAAAGGGGCGATTACCGCGACTATTATCGCAATGTGTATAATGCGATCATTGATAATAAACAATTGGATGTTACCGCTGAACATGCACGCAATATAATTCGTGTAATAGAGTTGGCTGAAAAAAGCAGTACTGAAAAAAGAACGATTGATTGTGAGAATGAATTTATAATAAGTGATTAATTTTTTTTCCTGATATCTTTAATAACATGAGCCGCGACTGTAATGGTTTTACTGGCAGTATTCATTATCCATCCGCCTTGTTGACGCGGATAAGTTTTTAACTCTTCCAATAATTGGAGTGTTGTTTGTGAAAATGCAAGCCCGCTTTCAATCACAGACAGTGGATTGTTTACTAAATCAGTTATAGTTTTAGAAGCAAATTCTTTTCCGCCCTGGAATAATGATTTCAAAATAAAATTTGAATTAAGCGCTTTTTGTGAAGGATAAGTTCCTTCAAATATACCGGCAATTGTATCTGCGTAATCTTTATCTTCTTTTGCACGTGATATCATTATACTCAGTATTTTCATCCACACCGGCGTTAATGTTTTATTACGTGCGAACTGCACCAATAAATTTGATAAAGCAAAATCATAACCTAATTCTTTATCTACTTTTTTCCTGTAATTGAACAATGCATTTGCAGAAAGATCATCTTGCTTAAAACAGTCGTACAAAATTTCTGCAGCCCAGCGTGCGCTTAATAAAGCATATTGAATTCCGTCTCCGCTTAAAGGGTTTATTAAACCTGCAGCATCACCAACTAACAAAATTCTATTTCCGGTAAGAATGCTGTTTGGGTTAAAAAATTTAAGTATCCATCCATCAATTTTGCCTTCAGCATTTCCGTTTCCAATGCGCTCTTTTATATCCGGGTTATTTTCTAAATGACCTGCAAGTAAATTTTTTATATTGGCAGGCTTATGCGGCAAAGTTGATGAAATGCAAGCCATGCCTATGTTTGCGCCGGTTGCTCCTTTTGGAAATAACCAGAAAATGCCCGGAAAACTTTCGCCGGTAAAATAAATATCAACACGGTTAGTTGGTCCATTTATATTTTCATAGTAAGCTCTTAAACCAAGCAACTGGAATTCATCAGCATGTTTACTGCCCTGCAATTGTCTTGAAACACTTGAACTGCTTCCATCAGCACCAACAATTACTTTAGCTTTAATTTGTTTTATTGTAAGATTATGTTTCACCTGTGCAGTAACTCCTGAATCTGTAATTGTATAATTAATTAACCTTGTATCTTCCAAATAATGTGCTCCGGCTTTCTTTGCTGTTTCATAAATCCAGTTATCCAGCTCCATACGCGGAATAATGCGTGCATGAAAAGGCAGGTGTTCCGGCTTTGAGAGATTAATAAACACTTTATCATCTTTAATAAACAAGCCCACTTTACTTATTTCATTTGCCAGCGAAAATTTTTTCCATTCTTTAATACCCATCGCATCCAGTTCACAAAGCGCAATAGGGCTTACTCCATCGCCGCATATTTTATCCCGTGGAAAACGCTCAGCTTCTGCAACAATTATCTTCAATCCTTTTTTTGCAAGATGAAAAGCCAGTGCACTTCCTGCCGGTCCGCCGCCGGCGATCAATACATCGCAATCATATTTATGAATGGGTTTAATTGTAATCATGCTATTAATAATCCCTGTTTATCATGTACAGAATAATACTTTCAATAAATGATTTGTCTTTCGAATCAGGCAAGCCGGAGAACAATGTATAAAACTCTTTTATAGCTGCGCCTGCCATATACTTTGCAATATTTTTTGAATAAACAATACTGCCATAATGATGCATAAGCTGCAAAATTTTTGAAGCTGTTTTATTATTTCTTTCCCGAATAGGGATAGAAAGAAATTTTTTTATAACAGCTAATTCTTCAGCAGCGCAGTGTTGCATCAGGTGTATAAGAATAAGTGTGCGTTTGCCTTCAATAATATCGCCGCCAATTTCTTTTCCATATTTTTTTTCTTCAGCAACCAGGTTTAAAATATCATCCTGTATCTGGAATGCAGTGCCCATAAAATAACCAAGCCTGTTAAAGCTGTCTGGGTTCACGCTGCCATGACTACCTATAATTGCCCCGATGCGTATTGGATGAATGCAAGTGTACCAACACGTTTTTTTTAAGATCATGCGCAGGTAATCATCATCATTAAGCGTACAAATATTATCCTTGCGCCAGCCCAGTTCCATAGCCTGGCCTTCTACCGATTCAGTGGTCATGTGCATTATTTCAAGAAAGACCTTTTCTGCAATCTTCGGCCCTAATTTTTCTTTGTTTTTAAATAAAGGATAAAGGCCTATCACATTCATTGCATCGCCGATATTTATTGCAATTGCCTGATTGCTGTATTGATGCATGGTTGGCTTATTACGGCGGTATAAGCTTTCATCTTCAACATCATCATGTATAAGAAATGCGTTGTGCAATAATTCAAGCGTTATCGCAGAATTTAATGCAAGATCAATATTACCGCCAAAGGCTTTACAGGTAGCGATGCATAAGCCCGGGCGAAAACCTTTACCACCACGGTTTGGATAATCTGATATAAGATCGTACAAATATTTTCGCGGCTCTTTATCAGGAATAAAATGTTTAATGCCTTTTAATGTGTCGGCGCCATATTTTGCCAGCATGCTTTTCATTAAATCTTCATACATGGCAGATCATTTATGAAACTTCAATATTTACAAGCGCTTTTAATAAAGGGTTTTGTACATCAGTAAACAAGCCTGTGTAATGGCCTTGTTTGCAATCAAAAGGTATTTTTATACGTATGGCAACTTCTTTGCTTTCTCCAGGGTTAATAATAACCATTGAAGGTTCTATAGTTATATTACGTAAAGGAATTTTTTGCATGAAAGGACCTTTCAGATCAGCTTTCTGTAACTGAATATTTACCGGCTCTTTCATTTCATCGTCTGAAAGATTCATGGATAATAATGCTGTTTCTCCTGGCTTTAATGGCTCATCATGTTGCAATATGGTAACAGTGTTTTTCGGTTTTTTTTCTGCAGGTGATGCAGGTGTTTTTATATTTCCATTTTGCTTCTGCACATTATCGGTCAATGTTTTTAACTGGGAAGAAAGCGCAATGGCGGCATCCAGAAAAAGATCCACTACTTCATGTGTGTCTTTACGAATGCGGTTTAACAGGTTTTCAGGATCGTTTCTAACATCTTCAATATCTATAACTTTTTTTTCAATTTTTTTAGCTGCAAGAATACCTGCAGCTATTTCTTCTTCCAGCACATTTACGGCAGAACTTAAAACACGCTGTGCATTATTCAGCATGTTATTTGGATTCAGCACATCAAATAAATCATCTGTAATTGTTTTCTTTTCTTGTGTGTTATTTCCGGGATTTTGTTGTTGTTTTCCTGCCATCGGTAGGTATTTGATTTGGTGTTTCGTTTACAGTTAGAAGAATGGAAAAATAAACAGGCTCAAATCCCTGAACCTGTACGTTACTTGTGTATACTCCAGGCTTTGCAGAATCCGCAACACTGATATCAATATTTATTCTTTGCTGTACTCCGGCATCTAACATAAAAGACTGCGGCGAAAAATTCGTGATGAAATTTTCTTCAACTAAAATATCAGACTGAAGACTATATGGTGTATTGATGAATGTACACAGTACTGCATCTTGTTTAATATTATCTAATAAAAAAGAAAGCGAAATTTTGCCGCCGGCTTCAACCTCGCCTTTTAAAATAAAAGAAGGAGCAGGTGGTTCTGTTGTTTGAACATTTTCTGCAGCTTCTGTTGATTGCTGCGTATTCGCTTTTTGCACTAACGAAACTCCAAGGTCAAGCATATTTTTCATATGCTGGATGTTCATCTTTGCATAAGCATTAAATGCTTCAGTAAGAAAATTTGCCTGGAAAACAGAAGAAGTTTTTTTTTCGCCCGATGTGGTAACGCCACGTACAAGCTTTGAAGTTTCACTCAAAAAAATTTTGTTAGCTTCAATTGACTTATTTATAAGTTCCTGGATGTCGTTTGCCAAAGATGAGTTTTGCTTGTCCATTTAATTTATTTATCAGCAATGGATAAAACATTTGCTTCCGTTCTTGTTTCTACCTCTCTTGAAAATGTTGGGCGTTCGCAATAATAATGGTCCTTCCAACTTTGCCAGCGAAGTTTGTATTGTTGTTCATCCAGCGGTGTAACTATAGTACTGTTTGCATTTGCAACTATCAATGTAAAGCATACATTTTGATTGATCTCTTTTTCACGCAGTACAATTTCAGCAGTGTATGTTGAGCCGTTTTTAAAATTGGCAAGATCAATGGTAACTAAAACCTGCTCACTTCTGCCGGCATCAAGTGTTACAAAATTTTTATTTAGCACAGGTTGATCAGGAGCAAGCTGTCCATTTTCATCTTTTAATTCTCTAACACCTATACGATAAGTTTTAGTTTGACTGCAATCATTTTTTACGGTAAATGGTGTGATGATGCGTTCGCCTTCCATTGCATACCTTGTTATAGCAGCAATACAATGCGGCGGACATGTTTGCTCAGGAGGGCAACAATCACAATTACCTGAATTCAACAAAGGGATTTTAATTTTGGGCAACCCTTTTTTTAAAATTGTATTGCTGATGGATGACATATTATTTATCATTCCTTCCATCACCGGTTTAAATGCAGATACTGACAAATTGGTGAGTTGCTGAAAGTTTTCACTCAAAGTTTTTTGCATATCAGTAATGTTATTAGATGTGTTTCCCATAATTATTGATTATTTATTTGATCGCTTTATGCTTTTATTTCATAACCGATTATTGTATTCCAGAACCGCATACTGCCTGTATAATCTTTTTTTGCATCAGCATTTTTAGGCATTGTAATATTAAGATGTATGATCATAGTTGCCCCGGGTTCAAGCGTTTGTCCCGATTCCTCAATATGCGCAGCAGCCCAATCAGGAAGATACCTGTTAACGTTCCTCGCTATTTCATCCATTGTTTGCACATATCCCTCACCACCTTTGCTTCGTAATGCAAAACCAAAAGCCCTGCAGATGAGATCCATATCAAGAGCAGCCACATGGCTTACATCAGGTATGGTAAAGGGCAGGTTACCAAGATTAGTTATAGTGATTTGAGCTGAATGTGTTTTCCCCGCCTCCGTACCAATAAATGAAAAATTGCTTGGATAAACATTTACATGCATATGCGGCTGTACAATCATTTTAATTTTTCTTTCTGTACCGCCAATCACTAAACTGCTTTCGTATGTGCCCGCAGGTGTTTGCGCAGGTAACTCATGCAGTATTGATTCGAGCTTTTCTTCGCCCGGCTTTAACCGGCTTCCTATTCTAAGGCTCGAACTATTTCCTAAAAATTTTTCCTGGCCTTCATTATGCACCAGCTTAAGTGCGCTTACACTTAAAGAATCATCACTGGTATTGCGCAAATGAAGATGGCCTCTTAAACCAGAAGGAGGTCCATTGAGAATTACTTCTTCATTATCTGTGTTTAGCTTCTCGTGAAAAGCATCAGCTGTAACCTT
>Ga0206932_1058_pt2 | contig 17606 bp, 17 predicted proteins | sample Alteio_BWOrgHeat_18_FD_153244 | JGI IMG/M metagenome (GOLD analysis project Ga0206932, IMG submission 153244) | Enriched cells from forest soil in Barre Woods Harvard Forest LTER site, Petersham, Massachusetts, United States -... | ecosystem: Environmental > Terrestrial > Soil > Temperate forest >...
CAAATAAGCAATTTAACCAATGACTGGCCTTTATTTAAAAATCAGTTGAAAGAGCATACAGCAATGTCATTAATTGAACAGGAAAATCTTTTAAAAGACCATATTTTATTTTATTTTGAACAGCAGGATTTTTAAAAAATTATTATCTGAAATGAGCTATAAAAATTTCTTCAGGAACTTAAGGTAAACTCATAAAATTTTATAAGCGAATTCTATACAGCAATTAAAAAAACAAAATAAACGCATGAAAAAATTTGTATTTATTGTATTAAGCTTTGTATTAATTATCGCAGCATCAGCTCAAACAAAAACTATTAAACCCGCAACACAAACAAAACCAACTGCAGCAAGTGGAAGATTAGTTGAAATAAAAACCGATTATGGAACAATGGTGGTGAAGTTGTATGATTCAACACCGTTGCACCGGGATAATTTTATTAAGCTGGTTAAACAAAAATTTTACGACAGCCTTTTGTTTCACCGGGTAATAGAAGGCTTTATGATACAGGGCGGTGATCCTGAAAGCAAGCATGCCGATAGTGCTGCAATGTTAGGCAATGGTGAAGCGCCCGGCGATATGATACCTGCAGAATTCCGTACCGGATTATATCATAAAAAAGGAGCACTTGCAATGGCAAGAACAGATAATCCTGAAAAGGCCAGCAGTAATTGCCAGTTTTATATTGTACAAGGCCAGGTATATACCAATGCACAGTTAAATGATATGGAATGTAAAATAAGGCAAAACAATCCTGATTTTTATTTTACTGATGCGGAACGTAAAACATATAACACCATTGGCGGAACACCCTTTCTTGATCAGAATTATACGGTGTTTGGAGAGGTAATTAAAGGTATTGATGTAATTGATAAAATAGCCGCTGCACAAAAAGATGCAAACGACAGGCCTTTACAAAATATTCGTATGAAAATGCGTATGCTTAATTAAGATTGTTTACTAAAGATTTTTCAACAATATTTGTAAAATTAAATGGCAACTATGAATTTTCCATCTGATTTAAAATATACAAAAGACCACGAATGGATTAAACTGATTGATGATAAAACTGCATTGATCGGTATCACCGAATTTGCACAACGTGAGTTAGGCGATATTGTTTTTATTGATATTAATACAACCGGCAAAATGCTTAACGCAGAAGAAGTGTTTGGTACCGTGGAAGCCGTAAAAACTGTAAGCGATTTATTTTTACCTGTTGAAGGTAAAATAGTTGAAGTGAACAATGCACTTTCCAATAATCCTGAGTTGGTAAATAACGATCCCTATGGTGAAGGCTGGATGGCAAAAATTGAACTAAGTAATACTGCAGATATAAACAGCTTACTTACTGCAGAAGCTTATGAGCAGCTGGTAGGCTGATATAAACCTGTCTGAAAATAAAAAATGGCGGAATCGCTTTCCTATACAGAGAATGAATTAGTGCTTTTATTAAAGCAGCATACACCTGCCGCATTTAATTACCTGTATGATAATTATTCAGGCGCTTTGTATCATGTTGTATTATCTATTGTTCAGGAAAGAGAGCTGGCAAATGATGTATTACAGGAAGTATTTGTTAAGATATGGAAACAGATAGATCAATATAATCCGGATAAAGGAAGATTGTTTACATGGATGATGAATATAAGCAGGAATGCAGGTATTGATACACTGCGCAGTAAAAGTTATCATTCACAAAAACAAAACCGTGAACTAACAGAGAACGTATATGCAACAGCGGAAACTACAGAAATTGAAACAGATAAGATAGGACTAAGAAAGATTGTTACTAATCTAAAGGAAGAGCATAAAGTTCTTATTGAACTGGCCTATTTCCACGGATATACGCAGGATGAAATTTCTAAGTTTTTAAACGTACCGCTGGGCACCGTTAAAACACGGTTGCGCAGTGCGCTTATACAATTAAGACAGTACTTAAAAAGATAATGGATATTAACGCATACATACAAAGTGGAATAATAGAGCAATATGTTCTTGGTTTGGCAAGTACTGAAGAAGTTGCAGAACTGCAACAACTGCTTGTGCAATATCCTGAATTAAACAAAGCTATTGTGGATTTTGAAAAAAGTGTTGAGAAGTATGTTATGGCTAATTCTGTTCAGCCGCCTTCATTTGTAAAAACAGCTTTAGAAAAAGAATTATTCAATACATCATCTGAAGCAATAATTAATAAAGACAGTAAAATTCCTGTATATACTATTAGTTTATGGAGATATGTTGCCGCTGCCAGTATTGTATTGTTAATAGCAAGCACAGCACTTAATTTTTATTTTTATTCAGGTTATAAAAATTCAAAACAGCACTATGAAGCATTGCTTACAGAGCGCAATACGCTACAGGCCAACAATGCATCTTATAAACAAAGCCTTCAAATGTTTGGAGATACTTCAATGTTGCGCATTGAGATGAAAGGCATGCCGGGTAAAGAACAAAATATAGCTACTGTGTTGTGGGATAAAAGATCCAAAGACGTTTACCTGTATGCAACAAATATGCAGCAAACACCTGCGGGCAAGCAATACCAGCTTTGGGCAATTGTAGATGGCAAACCGGTTAATGCAGGTGTAATAAATGATTGTGCCGGCATATGCAAAATGAAGAGGATTGATCATGCAGAAGCTTTTGCTGTTACGCTTGAAAAAGAAGGCGGAAGCCCTGCACCTACATTAAGTGAAATGTATGTAATTGGTAAAATCTAATCGTTATAAATTTTTTTTTAAAGCTTTACAACAAATATTGTAAAGCTTTTTTTATGCTAAAAATACTGTGACAACAGCGTAGGGCAATAAACTTATGTTTAGCATAAAAGGAAATAATCTTATGATTATAGATGAGAGTGGCAACAGCGCTAAAGTAACTATTAAAGATGTTTATCAAAGTAATGATGTTATACATATAATTGATTCGGTTTTACTTTCAAAAAGTTGGTCCGGCGTTTTACAAGTGAATAAGGGAGAGCCGCTTTTTGCGGCTCTTTTTATTTTAGTTTTGCGCCCAATGAAAATCAAACCTGTTTATTTTATCCCCGCCGTAATTTGGTTTATTATCGCCAATATTTTGTTTTTAATGCCTGGCCCCGATGTACCTGAAGTTAGTTTTTTAGATGAGATATATTTTGATAAATGGGTGCACGCCGGTCTTTTTTGCGGATTAGTATTTCTTGCCTTTTACCCCTTTATTAAGACAATGCGTTATTCAAAAAAATTGTTGATTAAAATCAGCATAGCATTTATTCTTTATGGGGTGCTGATTGAGTTTTTACAGAAATATGTTGCCTTTGAACGTGACTTTGATATAACCGATATAATTGCAGATTCTATCGGGTGTTGGTTGGGATATATAGCCTCTAACTGGTTGCAACGCAAACTTAGTAAAAAAAATAAGCCCCTGTAGAAACAGGGGCCGCAACCAAAACTAACTGCTTATGAGAAAATTGACTACTTGCGTTTAGTAGAATATGTTCAAACTCAATGCCAGAAATTTATTTTCAAGTGTTAAAAAGAAATTTATTTGAGGCATCTGATTTTTTACTTTAATAATAGAAAACAAATATCGTAAATAGTTTAAGAAATTAATGTTAAGCTATAGTTACAGTATAAAGATAAGGATAAATGAGACAAAAAATTACCTTAAAACTACTTCCACATCAAAATAAAGACAATAGTATAATTATGGAACTTATTATTGAAGCTTTAGCTGTTAAGTCTCACTCTGTAACCGGTTTTAACGTCCTTAAAAAAAGTATAGATGCAAGAAGCAGGCAGCCATGGATAACCTTAGCAGTCGAGGTTTTTATTAATGAACCTTATATAAATAATAATTTCACCAGCACCATTTTTAAAGATGTTTATCATGCCAAAAACACTGTTTTAATAATAGGCGCAGGACCTGCAGGTTTATTTGCCGCACTTAAATTTTTAGAACATGGTATTAAACCTGTAATTATAGAAAGAGGAAAAGATGTAAGAGCAAGAAGAAGAGATCTTGCAGTTTTAAATAAAGAAGGTATTATAAATACGGAAAGCAATTATTGTTTTGGCGAAGGAGGAGCTGGTACTTACAGCGATGGTAAATTATATACACGCAGCAATAAAAGAGGAAATGTGCAGCGTATTTTAAACCTGTTCGTTCAATTTGGCGCTGCTGAAAATGTTCTATACGAGTCGCATCCGCATATTGGCACCAATAAACTTCCGGCTATTATTAGTGCTATGCGCAAACAAATAGAAGATTGCGGCGGCGAAATTTTATTTGGAAAAAAGCTTGTGGATTTTAAAATTAATGATAACCAAATTCAATCAGTAGTTACTGCTGAAGGAGATAATTTAAAGGCTGAAGAGGTTATTTTGGCAACCGGTCATTCAGCAAGAGATATTTTTATTTTACTGAATAATAAAAAGATATTAATTGAGCAAAAGCCTTTTGCACTTGGCGTAAGGGTTGAGCATCCTCAATCAATTATTGACTCCATTCAATATCATTGCGCAGTGCGTGATAAATATTTGCCGCCGGCATCATACAGTTTGGTTGAGCAGGTGAATGGCAAAGGTGTATTTAGTTTTTGTATGTGTCCGGGTGGAATTATTGCACCGGCATCAACTTCAAATGAAGAATTGGTTGTAAACGGATGGAGCCCAAGCAAAAGAAATAATCCATTTGCAAACAGCGGAATTGTTGTGCAGGTTGAGAACCAGGATTTACATGATTATAAAGATTATGAAGAAAAGAAAACTAACAATACGGAAGCTTTGCTTGGAATGTATTTTCAGCAGGCAGTTGAAAAAAAAGCATATAAAGCAGGTGACGGAAATTTTGTTGCACCTGCACAACGCATGATTGATTTTGTAAATAACAAAGTTTCTGCCTCTTTACCTCAATGCAGCTATTTACCGGGCCTAAACAGCACCGGCTTAAAAGCTGTTCTTCCATCATTTATTTATAAAACTTTACAACAATCATTTAAAGATTTTGGAAAAAAGATGCGTGGCTATTTTACAAATGAAGCTGTTGTGGTAGCCACCGAAAGCCGCACATCCTCTCCTGTTCGTATACCAAGAGATGAAAAATATTTACATCACCCTCAATTGAAAAATCTTTATCCCTGTGGTGAAGGTGCAGGTTATGCTGGCGGCATTGTAAGCGCAGCAATGGATGGCGAAAGAGTGGCATCTGCTATAATTGAAAAGCTACATGCAACCGTTCAACACAAATAATTTTGCAGATAAATAAATTTAATTTCGTTTTGCAACTGCTCAATGAATCAATTGTATAAAGAAGTGATACAACCCTGCCTGCATGAATGTGGTTCAGGCACTAACTTTAATTGAAACACTACAGCTTGTTACAAAATAATTCCCGTTACATTTGAATCAAAAATTTGTCTGAATGAAAATACTTGAACTGCATCATCTTAAAAAATATTTTGCCACCCAAAAAGCTGTTGATGATATAAGTTTTGATATTGAGCAGGGAAGCATATTTGGTTTGCTTGGCCCAAACGGTGCCGGAAAAACTACTTTGCTGCGCATGATAACAGGCATATTTTTTCCTGATGAAGGCGAAGTCATCCTGGATGGAAAAAAGTTTAACCCGCTTACCGATATTATCAAGATCGGTTATATGCCGGAAGAACGCGGTTTGTACAAAAAAATGAAGATTGGCGATCAGGCACTTTATCTGGCCCAGCTAAAAGGCTTAAGCAAAAACGAAGCTGTTCAAAGAATAAAATTCTGGTTTGAAAAATTGGAAATGCAAAGCTGGTGGAATAAAAAAGTGGAAGACCTGAGTAAAGGCATGAGCCAGAAACTGCAATTTGTAATAACAGTGCTGCATGAACCAAAACTTATCATTTTAGATGAACCTTTTAGTGGCCTTGATCCTGTGAACGCTAATCTGATTAAAGATGAAATTTATGGTTTGGCGCAAAGAGGCAGTACAATAATTTTCAGTACGCATAGAATGGAACAGGTAGAAGAAATCTGCAATCATATTGTATTGGTAAATCTTGGAAAGAAAATATTAGATGGCTCCGTGCAACAAATAAAAAATGATTTTAAAGAAAATATTTTCAATATACAATTAAGTGCTGTGCCTTCATCTGCCGAAAGTGTTGCTTTTAAAATTATTGAACAAAAAGCCGGCAAGCTTATAGTAAAAATTAATGAAGGCTTTAAAAGCAATGATGTTTTAAAATATTTTATAGATCAGCAAATAAACATCGAAGGATTTAATGAAATACTGCCTTCCTTAAATGATATATTTATCAGTTTGGTTGAAAATACAAAAGCCACTACCCGATCATTTCAAAAAGTTGAAGCTTAGAAACTATGAATAAGATAGCCTTAATTGCACGCCGCGAATTTTTAACCCGCGTTCAAAAAAGAACATTTTTAATTACTACCATATTATTGCCCTTATTGTTTTTTGGATTTTATGCACTGATGATTTATTTCTCTGTAAGCAATGATGAAAAATACAATATAGCTGTAGCTGACCAGGCAAATATTTTTAAAGAAAAGATTGAAGGTGATGAAAATGTAACGTTCCATTTTGTAAAAAATGAAACACAGCAAACGCTTAAGCAGGAAATTGTAAATGGAAAATATGACGGCTATGCTTTTTTACCTGACACTACAAATATTTTAAACCAGGTTAATATTTCAATCGTTACCAAAAAATCTGTTGGCCTTATGTCAAGAGGCAAGATTGAAGATAAATTAAATGCCGCTTTACAGCAACAGCGTTTGCTTGAATTCAATATTTCAAAAGCGCAATTAGACAGTGCAAAAAAAGAAGGCAACATTCAATTTTCTACCATTGAAGGTAAAAACGATACGGGCCAGGAAGCAGGTATAAGTTATGCTATTGGTTATGTATCCGGCTTTCTTATTTATATAGTTCTATTTATTTACGGTGCAATGGTTATGCGCGGTGTAATGGAAGAAAAAGTAAGCCGCATTGCAGAAGTAATTGTAAGCAGCGTAAAACCTTTTCAGTTAATGATGGGAAAGATTTTCGGTATTGGTGCAGTTGGCCTGGTTCAATTTATTATCTGGATAATTCTTATGGTAAGCCTTAACTTTTTACTGCCTGTAATTTTCCCGAATCTTGCAGCGCAAATGCACAGCGCTAATGCACAAAACCAAACTATGCAGGCGGCAGAAACTATAAAAAACACTGGTTTAATAAGCAATGCAAGCGGCATAAACATTCCGCTTATTATTGGTTGTTTTATATTTTATTTTCTGGGCGGCTATCTTTTGTATTCATCGCTCTTTGCTTGTGTTGGCAGCGCAGTAAACGAAGATCCGCAGGATGCGCAAAGCCTTATGTTGCCCATCACAATGCCTATTATTTTCGGTATCGTTATAATGACAAAAGCTGTAAACGAACCCACCAGCGGCCTGGCAGTTTTCGGCAGTTTGTTCCCGTTATTTTCACCAATCGTTATGATGGCCCGCATATCACATGGCATAGGAAATGATGCGGTACCACTCTGGCAATTATTACTCAGCATGGCATTTCTTATACTTGGTTTTATCCTTACCACCTGGTTTGCAGCAAAAGTGTACCGCACCGGCATTTTAATGTATGGCAAAAAACCAACCTGGAAAGAAATGTGGAAATGGGCATTCAGGCGCGCATAAATTTTTTATATTTATTTGGAGCTATCAGTAAAAGTATAGGCATTAAGCTATTGTTCCGGCTGTTCATTACTACTCCGCCACAAAAGCATTGCACATAATCTTCAGCGGGGTATTCATTTCCATCCGGCAGCCTTTCATTTGTTGATTATATATCAGCAGAAATTCAACGCATATTTTTTATGTTTACATTCTAATTATTTAAAATGAAACCAGCCTATTCACGCCGCCAATTTGTAAAAGATATTGCAGCATCAGGCATCACGCTAAGTGCAATTCATGCGCCTTTGCAAATTTTCGCCTCACCAAAAAAAGATATTGTAAGAATAGGAATGATCGCAACAGGTTTGCGCGGACAAAGCCATCTCGAAGAATTTTTAAAACGCAACGATGTTGAAGTGGTAGCAATGGCCGACCCTGATAAAGGTATGATGGCGGATGCACAAAAACTGGTTGCGCAATACAAGAAAAAAGCTCCGGCAGAATATACAAATGGCAACTACGATTATCGCAACTTATTAAAGCGTGATGATGTAGATGCAGTCATCATAGCATCACCATGGGAATGGCATGTTGAACAGGCAATTGATGCAATGCATGCCGGAAAAATTGCCGGTGTTGAAGTATGCGGTGCCATAAAACTGCAGGATTGTTTTGATGTGGTAAAAGCGCATCAGCAAACAAAAATCTCAATAATGATGATGGAAAACGTTTGTTACAGAAGAGATGTAATGGCGGTTTTAAACATGGTGCAGCAAGGAATGTTTGGTGAAATATTGCATTTACAAGGTGGTTACCAGCATGATCTTCGGGGCGTATTATTTAATGACGGCAAAACCCCTTATGACAGCGGCGTTGAGTTTGGCGCAAAAGGTTACAGCGAAGCAAAATGGAGAACCAATCATTATGTTACGCGCAATGCAGAATTATATCCAACACATGGCCTCGGTCCCGTCGCAACCATGATCAATATTAACCGCGGTAACCGTTTAACTGCATTATCATCTGTATCAACAAAAGCAAAAGGCTTGCATAGATATATTGTAAATTATCCTGGTTCGGGCGGAGAAAATAACTCTAATGCAAAAGTAAAATTTAAAGAAGGTGATGTAGTAACAACGCAAATACAAACTGCAAACGGAGAAACAATCGTTTTAACCCATGATACATCTTCGCCACGGCCATACAATCTTGGCTTTCGCGTACAGGGCACCAATGGATTATGGATTGATAACCGTGCAGGCGAACCGGAAGCTGGCTTGATTTATTTTGAAGATAAAAGCCCTGAAAAACATACATGGGAAAACACAAAAAAATATATGGATGAATATGATCATCCTTTATGGAAACGCTATTCAAAAGATGCGGAAGGTGCAGGGCATGGTGGCATGGATTTTTTTGTTGACAATGCTTTTATCGAATGCATTAAACGTAATGTTGAATTTCCGTTAGATGTTTATGACCTCGCAACATGGTATTCAATTACGCCGCTAAGTGAGAAATCAATTGAAGAAGGCGGAACGCTGCAACATATTCCTGATTTTACAGATGGCAAATGGGAAGCACGAAAGCCTGTTTTTGGTTCAGAAATTTATTAAACAGTTTTCAAGGCAATACAATAAATCAAAAACACAAAATGCCAACTATTATTCGGATTTCTTGCCGCAGAACCTTACATTTGCGCAAAATTTAAAAAGCATAAAATTTTATGGCTAACATAGGTAAGGTCAAGCAGATTATAGGTGCGGTGGTTGATGTTTATTTTCCAGACAGTTCACTGCCTGAAATCTATAATGCTTTGGAACTAAAACGCCCCAACGGTGACAAACTAGTGCTTGAGGTGCAGCAGCATTTAGGTGAAGACAGCGTTCGCACCATTGCGATGGATGCCACAGAAGGCTTAGTTCGCGGTACTGAAGTTATTGATACAGGTATTGCTATTGCTATGCCAACCGGCGAGGCAATTCATGGTCGCTTATTTAATGTAACCGGCGATGCTATTGATGGATTGCCTGCAGTAAGTAAAGAAAATGGACGTCCGATTCATGCAATGCCACCTGCATTTGAAAATCTTAGTACAGCAACAGAAATGCTGCTTACAGGCATTAAAGTTATTGATCTTATTGAGCCTTATGCAAAAGGTGGTAAGATTGGTTTGTTTGGTGGTGCCGGTGTTGGTAAAACTGTATTGATCCAGGAGCTTATTAATAATATTGCAAAAGGTTATGGTGGTCTTTCTGTATTTGCAGGTGTTGGAGAAAGAACCCGTGAGGGAAATGATCTGCTGCGTGAAATGATAGAAGCCGGCATTATGAAATACGGTGATGCATTTAAGCACAGTATGGAAGAAGGCGGCTGGGATTTAAGTAAGGTTGATATGGAAGGCCTGAAAGATTCAAGAGCAACATTTGTATTTGGCCAGATGAACGAACCTCCCGGAGCGCGTGCACGTGTGGCGTTAAGCGGTTTAACGGTTGCAGAATATTTCCGCGATGGCGATGGCACCGGGAAAGGAAGAGATATTTTATTTTTCGTTGATAATATATTCCGTTTTACACAGGCAGGTTCTGAAGTATCTGCCTTGCTTGGACGTATGCCTTCAGCAGTAGGTTACCAGCCAACGCTGGCGACTGAAATGGGTTTAATGCAGGAAAGAATTACTTCAACCAGAAATGGTTCTATTACTTCTGTTCAGGCTGTGTATGTGCCTGCCGATGATTTAACTGATCCGGCTCCGGCAACTACATTCGCACATCTTGATGCAACAACCGTATTAAGTCGTAAAATTGCCGACCTTGGTATTTATCCGGCCGTAGATCCTCTTGATTCTACATCAAGAATTTTAACACCGATTATTGTTGGCGACAAGCATTACGATACTGCCAACCGCGTTAAACTTACATTACAGCGCTATAAAGAATTACAGGATATCATCGCTATTCTTGGAATGGACGAATTGAGCGAAGAAGATAAATTGATTGTAAGCCGTGCAAGACGGGTGCAACGCTTTTTATCACAACCATTCCATGTTGCTGAAGCATTTACCGGTTTAAAAGGTGTATTTGTAAATATTGATGACACTATTCGCGGGTTTAATATGATAATGGACGGTGAAGTGGATGAGTATCCGGAAGCTGCATTCAATCTTGTAGGTACCATTGAAGATGCAATTGAAAAAGGAAAGAAATTAATTGAACAGGCTAAAGGATAATTAATCAATTCGATAATTTGACAAATTAGCGAATGATTTTTATTGTCGAATTGCCGAATTACCAAATTGTCGAATTATGACACTCGAAATATTAACACCCGAAACAAAATTATACAGCGGAGATGTTTATGGCATTCAGTTGCCGGGCATTGCTGGTTCATTTGAAGTTTTGGATAGGCATGCGCCGCTTGTTGCAGCCTTAGGCAAAGGCAATATTAAGGTGCTGAAAACAAAAACAGATTTTGATAATTATACAATTGAAAGCGGATTTGTTGAAGTGCTGGATAATAAAACAACTGTTTTGGTTGAAGGCGCAAAATAGTTAGTCTGACATGAGAAAAATGAAAAAGCTCCGCATTGTGCGGGGCTTTTTGTTTAAAAGAAAAGCAGAAGCTATAATTGTATAAGCACTTATATAATTTATATAACCGCTTATATATTATCATTTCTTTAATAATAATTATTGTGTAAAATGTACACAATACAATATCTTTGCAGAGCCAATTAGAAAATGATGATTCCTTAATGGCAACTGCATTTACACTGCAAACTACTCTTTCGCTTGACTGCCATATCAGAAAGATTTTATTGACTAAAAAAAGAACAATTATGAAACAGGAATTAAACGATTCAAGAGTTTATCTTGACCAGGAAGAACTAAACACGCTCGTAAGAGAAGTAAAAGAAACAGTAGCAGCTAATATTAACCTCGAAAAGGAAAATGAAAATAAAAATATATTCAGTGCTGCTGATCTCTGGAACATTCAGCGAATGAAAACAAGAGGCTGGAGAAGGTCAACACTTTGGAATTAAAATAAAAGTCCCGTTTTACGGGACTTTTTTATTTTAATTTATTGACTGGATTTTACCATTTGAAATCTTTATGAAATATATTTTTTTGTTCTCAAGATAATCAGGAACAAAAGATGTTTGTGAAAGCCTTACAGGCTGAAACTTATACTCGTTCATAACTTTGTAAGAAGTATCTGAAACCTTATTTATAAATGAATCAGGATAAGCCTGCATCAGCTTTGTAAAATGGTACATGGTTTCATACCCTTTTAAAACCATATCGCTTGGCCTTGAATAATAGGAAAGCTTATATTCATTTGCAATTGTATCAAGGGAGCTGTTACTGCCAGGCAAATAATTATACGGCGTAGATATTACAATCTGTATATTTTCCGCGCTGCTTCCTGTTGTTCCGCTCATGCCATTCCAGGTGGGCATTCCTATTAATACAGTTGGATATGTTGCCCCGTTATCATTCAGTGTTTTTATAAGTGCTCTGCCAAAAATTTCGTACAGGCTTCCGCAAAGAATTATATTTTGCACAGTACTATCCAAATGCATTAAAACATCTTCATCAGAAAAATTATCATTTAAAACAACATTTGAAAAATTAATTAACCTTTTGGCGTTTAGTTGCTGCAATTCTGCCGCTATCTTATCTTCCAATGAACCCTTGCGTGTAAATAATGTTATTTTCCTGCCTTTATAATTCTTTGAAAGATAATCATACACGGCATTAATATGTGTTTGCCATGTTGGGTTTACCATTATATAAAAAGGGTTACTACTTAAATACGCATCGCTGGGAAAAGTTGCTGAAATAACCGGGATGCTGTTTTTTGCCGAGAAATCTGAAATGGTCTTCTGTTCTGCCGAATTTGATATGGAAGCAATGATCAAAGAAAAATTCATTGGCTGCATTTCATCAGTTAATTGCTGCACAGTTTGATTTTGTTTATGCGCATCATAAATCCATACTTCAATATTTGCATTTTCTTTTTGCAGTGAATCAATAGCCATCATTACACCGCTGTAAAAATCAAGCCCTGATAAAAAATACTGGGGAATTTTTGAGTTGCTTAAATTATATTCATAGCCATTAAACGCAGAATCAAGATTTAAAGGTAAAATTACTGCAACGCGTATGGGTAGGTTTGTTGTGTCTGCTGCTTTCGAAATAATAAAACCGGCAATAAAAAAACACGCAATAAAAATTCTTTTAATAAATGGATACATAAATCAGTTCTGGCAAATCAAATTTAATGCCTATTATTCCCATTCAATTGTAGATGGCGGCTTGCTGCTAATATCATATACTACGCGGTTAATTCCTCGAATATTATTAATAATCTCACTTGATACATGCGCAAGAAATTCATACGGAAGATGTGCCCAGTCTGCTGTCATGCCATCAACTGATGTTACAGCACGCAGTGCAACCGTATATTCATAAGTGCGCTCATCGCCCATAACACCAACACTTTTAACAGGCAATAAAATAGCGGCAGCCTGCCATACTTTATTGTAGAGATCATACTCTTTTAACGAATTAATAAATATATCATCTGCCCGCTGCAGCAGTTCAACTTTCTCTTCTGTTACATCACTTAAAATTCTTATGGCAAGGCCGGGGCCTGGAAATGGATGGCGGTTGATCATATCAGCAGGAATTCCTAATTCAAGGCCTACTTTTCTTACTTCATCTTTAAACAAAAAGCGCAAAGGCTCAACTAACGAAAGATGCATTTTTTCAGGAAGGCCGCCAACATTATGATGCGACTTTATTGTTTGAGACGGTCCATGCACACTTACGCTTTCAATCACATCGGGATAAATTGTTCCCTGCCCTAAAAATTTTGCTTCTTCTATTTTTGATGCTTCATGCTGAAATACATCAATGAATAGTTTGCCGATCGTTTTTCTTTTTTCCTCCGGATCAGTTTTATCTTTTAACGCCGTATAAAAGTTATCTTTCGCATCAATGCCGGTTACATTCAGCCCTAAATTATTATAGGTTTTAAGAACGGTTTCAAATTCATCTTTACGCAATACACCATTATCAACAAAAATTCCATGTAATCTTTCGCCAACTGCTCTGCTGATAAGTGTTGCCGCAACAGTACTATCTACACCGCCACTTAAAGCCATTATTACATGTGAGTTGCCAATTTGTTTTTGTAAAGCGTCAACAGTTTCATGTATGAATGAAGCAGGTGTCCAATCCTGTTTGCATCCGCAAATATTTACAAGAAAATTTTTAATTATTTTTTTTCCTTCGGTTGAATGATAAACTTCCGGATGAAATTGCAAACCATAAAGTGGAAAGTTGGTTAATGGCTGACCGTTTACAGTTAATCGAAATGCAGCAACCGGAATACTTGCTGTAGTTGCAAGCAATTCAAATCCTTCAGGCAATTGGGTAATCGTATCACTATGGCTCATCCAAACCTGTGAGTTTTCCTGCACATCAGCCAATAAAATATCATTTTGTTGCTTATGCAATTTTGCTCTTCCAAATTCACGCTTATTCGATTTTTCAACCTTACCGCCAAACTCTTTTACAGTAAGCTGTGCACCATAGCAAATACCGAGTACCGGCGTTTTTTGTATGAAAGAAGAAATATCTGCGCCTGGTGCATTTGTTTCGTTTACGCTAAAGGGCGAGCCGCTTAAAATAATTCCTTTAATAGTTTCATCAATAGTAAAAGACTTGTTGAATGGAATGATCTCGCAGTAAACATTTGCTTCTCTTACTGCACGTGCAATTAATTGTGTGTATTGGCTTCCAAAATCAAGAATTAATATTTTTTCATTCATAAAAAGAAATGCGAAGATACGAAAGAGAGAAGTGAGATGCCAAAGGTGAAAAGTAAGATTAAACGTTTCAACGTTTATTGTCATTTCGTATAAGCTATTGAAATTTGCCAATTTACTCTATCGGAAAATTATTATTATTCCCCTAATTTTATCCGCAAAAAGCGCCATGAAAATTTGTTTAACTGCTTTCATTTTTATAATTGCTTTTATTTCCTGCGATAATCCATTAAAGCAAACCATCAACGGAAATGGAAGTGTTACAGCTTCACAAAGAAATTTGTCTGCATTCAAAAATATAACTTGTGCAGGCAATTATGATGTTGAGCTTACACAGGGAAATGCAGCCTCCATAAAAATTGAAACTGATGAAAATATACAGCCTTATATTGTAACAGATGTTAACGGTGATGAAGTAAACATTCATACAAAAGATGATGTAAACCTGCATCCTTCACAAAAAATAAAATTATATATTATCACAGATAAGCTGGAAGGCTTTAAACTCACCGGCAGCGGAACTGTTACCACTACAAACAAAATTACCGGGGGCAGCCATCTTAATCTTGATATAGCCGGTAGCGGAAATATGCATTTTGATGTGAACACACCTAGTATAAACTCAAGCATTTCAGGTACGGGCGATATTTATATTACCGGTGAAACAAAAGATGCTAAAATAGAAATTGCGGGCAGCGGAAATTATCATGCAGAAGATTTGAAAGCAGAAAATTCAACTGTAAAAATTGCCGGTTCAGGCGATGCACGTTTGTTTGCTGACAGTACACTTGATATTACTATTGCCGGAGTTGGGAACGTGTATTACAAAGGCAATGCATCCATTACACAAAACGTGGCAGGCACAGGAAAAATTAAAAAAATAGAATAACTGCTAAACTGATGCTTTTTCTTTTTCCAAGAATTCTTTAAGCGATGTGCCGGTAATATACGTCCAGCCTTGTGTAAAACTTTCTTTTGCAAAATCGGGATTGTTTTGAGGAAAGGTTTCAAGCCCTTCATGTGTAAGTTTTAACCTTGTTATTTCGCCTTCATCAAACAATTCCCACGTTACATAACTCATGCCTTCATAACCAATATAACTCCAGCTAAGCTTTAATTTTTTATAAGGTATTACTTCAATGATCTTACATATATGATGATAAACTTTATCATCTTTACCTCCATCGAATTTAAACTCAAAACCAACCTCAGGTTTAAAATCTGACAAATCAAAATACCATTGTTTCATTTGAGCTTTATCGGTTAAGGCATTCCAAACTTTTTCAACAGGAGCGTTATAGCTTCTTTCAATTACAAATGGTTGTGTTTGCATAAGATTATTTTTTATTTTTTTGATTTTTTTACAGTCTTCCCTTTTGCTTGTTTCAGAAATTTTACTGGTTTGTTTTCTTCTTCCAGGAAATTTTGCAGTGCATCAAATTTGTTTGTCCAGAAAACACGGTATTGTTCAATCCAGTCAGCAATTTCGCGCAGTGATTTGAAGTTTATCTCGCAATACCTTTCTCTTCCTGTCTGCTTAATTATTACCAACCCGCATTCCGTTAATATTTTAATATGCTTTGAAACAGCAGGCCGGCTTATATGAAAGTTTTCTGCAACCGAATTAAGGTTAAGCGGTTTTTGCACCAGCGTATGGATTATTTTCCTGCGCGTGGGATCTGCTATTGCCTGGAAAACATCTCTTCTCATAATATATATGTAACCGTTCGGATACAAATATATATGTAACTGATCGGTTACAAAAAAATTTCGTCTTTAAAAAAAAATTAAACAGGATAATTAATAGTGAAACAAGTGGTTATTTAAAAAAGATTGCGTTATAAAATATTTAAATATATAAAATGGAAACTTCTTACCTTTATAAAGTTTTTTAAGGGTTTAGGGTTGAAAAACCCCGCTTAGTCTTAGGCGGGGTTTTTTTGTTGAATAGATGTCTGACAATCTATTCAATTACCTTCACCCATTTTCCTTTTACTCCGCCGCTTATAGTATGATCATACATTTCTTCGCAATAAACGCCCGGCCAATAATATTTACCAGGATAAGCAGCATTTAATTGCACATAGTACGTTTTGCTTTCATAAGGTTTCAAATCGAAATAATAATAAACTCTGTCATCACGAATATCCATATAATCGCTCGGTGATGATTCAAAACCGCCTTCACTGTTATACAATCTTGTATTTAAAATTTCCCAACCGCTCGGGAAAATTTCGCTTAACGCCATGTTGGTATAAACTTCTCTCCTGCCCGGATTTGTTACTACAACTTTCGCTACAAAATCAGTTCCCTGTTTAATTGAATCAATATTGATAACAGTATTATTTGTGTTGATATAATTCACATCAACCTTTAAAATATTTGCATCGTTTGTAAATGAAATATTTTCTCCGATGATGGGTTTACCTTCATTGATTACCCGAACAAACAAAACATTATTGCCTTTGTTTTGTAATTGAACAACTGCTTTCGCGTTTTGCCATTGCAATGCATTTTGTGCAACAACACTGTTAGAATTTATATTGATGTTTTGATTGCCTGTTTTTCCAACTGCAATTATTTTTTGGTTTGATTTATTGATACCGCTGAATTCTGCGATCGCTATCAAACTATAAGCTGTTGTTTGCGTACTGTACCAATAATCCTGCGATAATTGTGCAGCAACTGTTTTTACCAATTCATTTGCTTCGGCATTTCGTTTCATTGTAACTAATGTTTCCAATACCATTGCCTGGTCGCGTAAATTGCTGCCGAATGTTATGCCTGGATATTGTCTTACAGGAAACGAAGCAGGTAACCCACTTATTAATTGCAACGAAATTTTCGGTTGACCGATTAATTGATATGCTGCTGCCAATCTCCACTTTGCTTCAGGTGATAAAAATTTCCATTCTTTTAAACGGTTCATTGCACCAAGTTCAGGAGCATTTGCCAATGCTAATAAGTACAAACGATACGCCTGCATTAAATCCGTTCCATACCACGGCGCAGAAGTTACATTCCACGCAAGCGCTTTGCTGCGTTCATATTGTTTCCATTGTTGCAACATGCTCTGCGAAACGTTATAACCTTTTGAAAAAGCGATCAACAAAAAATGCCCGGC
>Ga0206932_1095_pt1 | contig 17562 bp, 19 predicted proteins | sample Alteio_BWOrgHeat_18_FD_153244 | JGI IMG/M metagenome (GOLD analysis project Ga0206932, IMG submission 153244) | Enriched cells from forest soil in Barre Woods Harvard Forest LTER site, Petersham, Massachusetts, United States -... | ecosystem: Environmental > Terrestrial > Soil > Temperate forest >...
ACCAGGAGAAGTGGGCCTTTCGAATATAGCCACCAACAATCAGGCTTTAGCTATCAGCCAGCTTCCTTTTCCGGCGCAAAACCAAACGATTCCTTTAAACGCAAGGGTTAGCTCAACCGGGACTTACCAGTTTAATTTAACAGAAATTACCAATGTGCCGCCCATTTTTGACATCTGGCTGAAAGACGCCCTGCTGAAAGATTCGGTGGATATAAAGAATAACCCTGCCTATAGCTTTACGGTTACCGATACTACCGGCACCACGAGCCGCTTTAGCCTGGTGATAAGCCCCGATCCGGCGCTTGCCGTACAACTGCTCAGCTTTACAGGGACCAAAGAAACCAAGGATGTAAAACTGGTTTGGACAGCGAAAAATGAAGCCAACGTTACCCAATATACGCTTCAGCGAAGCACCGACGGGGGTAAAACTTTTATGGTGCTGGATAGTTTAACCTCAGCAAGTTTAGGATCATACAGTGACCTGGACCCGAACCCCGTCCTTACCGGGCAGAACCAGTACCGGTTAAAACAGGTGGATGTTAACGGCATTATTTCTTATTCAAACGTGGTAACTATTATGTATTCGCCGGTAAGCAATAATATTGGCGCCAATATTAGCACTTATCCTAATCCGGCAAGCAATACTTTAAATTTAGCTATTAAGGCGGATACAACTATAAACACCGCCGCTTCGTATAAAATAACCATAACCAGCAGCGCGGGTATTGTTATAAAAACAGCTACCTCTGCCCAGCCTAACTGGCAGGATGATGTGAGCAACTTAGTTGCGGGGACTTATTTTGTACAGGTAACCAATACAAAAGATAATACCATAATAGGCAGAAGTACGTTTATAAAACTATAATTAAAAATACAGACCAGGATGGCCGGCGGAATGAAAAAAAGAATTGTTTTAACTCTGTTATTTTTAATAGCGAATATGGCCGTGCTTTTTGCCCAGGGCGCCATGCCCTGCAACGATGCCGACATTGACGGGAATTGCCCGCTCGATTCATGGGTGATAGTCCTGGCTGCCGGGGCCATGGTATTTACTATACTGCATTTATACCGCCTGCGAAAAGCGGGTATCTCCGCATAAAAAAGCCCTGCAAAAATCTGCAAGGCTAAATTTTAATATTTCCCGGTATTGTTTTAATTCAAAATTTATATTGATTTGCTTGAAGCCGGGGCAACAACAGGCGTTCTGCCACCCCTAACCCTGCCGCCTGCAGGAGGGGCAATAGATGGGGCCAGGCTTAACTGATCTAAAACACCGCTTACTTCTTTTGGCAGATCGTCAATATCCTTTTCATGGTTGCGGTGAACTTCGCCAACGCCGTAGCCACGCCAGACAACCTGCCTGCTATTGCGGTCTATCAGGTCAATAATTAGCGTCCCTTCTTTATAATGTTCCTGGTCAACAACCATACCACCATACGCGAACGGCGCGCCATAAGCATAATAATACGGACGATAAAAACCACCCCACCCAAAACCCAGGCCGTAGCCGGGATAAATACCGGTATAATCAGGGTAATAATATGTACGTACCCCCCTGCCAACTATGGTTGAGTAACTCACCAGCAGATCGGGCTGGCGCTGATTAAGTGTTAGTCCTTTATTTGTCAATGCGGCTGTAGCCGCGTCTTTGATTTTAGCATCAGCAACAAGGTTAGTATTTTCCTTGTTGTTATCGCGCACCATTGGCATCCATGCAAAAGTGCGGTACCTGCTTAAATTGGTCCGGTTTAAGCCTGCAACATAATAATCGTAACTGGTACATGCGGACAAACCCGATACCATTAAAATTATTACCGCGGCATAAATTAATTTTTTCATAGCTGCTTTCTCATTTTTAGATATATTATTAGACAAGTTACTAATAAAAGGTTTAAGCTTTAAAAAAAGTTTTTTCACTTATATTATTATTAAACTTAATTTGACAATCAAAAAATCGCACATTTGCTATCCCGATCATCACGATGGCCCAACAGCTGTCAGGATCGGGATGACCATATAATAAGGATAATGAGCCAATACTTTATCATAGATTTCGACAGCACATTTACACAGGTTGAGGCATTAGATGAGCTTGCCCGCATATCCCTCAAAAACCATCCCGACAGGGAAAAAATATACAAGCAGATAGAAGACCTTACCAACGCGTCTATGGAGGGCCGGTTATCATTCAGCCAAAGCCTGGAGGCGCGCGTTAAACTTTTGCAGGCCAACCGTGAGCATTTAAAGCAGCTGATAACGCATTTAAAGAAAAAGGTTTCTACTTCATTTTCACGCAATACTATATTTTTTAAAAATCACCAGGATGAGGTATTGATCGTATCGGGCGGGTTTAAGGAGTTTATTATACCTGTGGTTACCGAATATCAAATTAAAAAAGAAAACATTTATGCCAATACCTTTGAGTTTGACGACGAAGGCAACATTATTGGCTATGACCGTACTAACCCTCTCTCGCAGGAAGGAGGAAAAGTAAAGCTGTTAAAGGAACTTAAACTGGAAGGCGATATTTATGGCATTGGCGATGGTTATTCTGATTTCCAGTTAAAGGAGTCGGGTATGATCAAAAAGTTTTTCGCATTCACAGAGAATATTGAGCGGAAATCTGTAGCCGAAAGGGCCGACCATATTACGCCCAGCTTTGACGAGTTTTTATATATCAATAAGCTGCCACGTGCTATATCATACCCGAAAAACCGTATTAAATGTTTGGTTGTTGGTAATATTGAAGAAGAAGCTTTGGCACAAATACGTAAAGAAGGTTATAATGTGCGACAGCGCGACAGCGTAGAAGAAAAATACCTGGAAGAAGCAGGCATATTGTTTTGTGACGAAGAAACCCAACCAACGCCCGAGCAGATACAAAATGCGGGCCGGCTAAAAGTTATAGGCTGTTTTGGGAAAATTGGCCGCAAGCTGGCGGAAACAGCCTGCGATAACGGTATTATTATTTTTGACGACCCCAAGCACAATCCCCGTAATGATGATTTTTTACCAAAACGCGTAATTTCTTTTATGAATGAGGGAAAAACGCATACCAGCGCCAATTTCCCCGATTTGCAGCCGCCGCGTATTAACAACGCGCACCGGTTAATACATATTCATAAAAACGTGCCGGGCATATTGGCGAAGATAAATGATGTATTTGCCCGCCACAACATTAATATAGTTGCCGAGTTTTTGGTTACCAATGAGCAAATAGGCTATGTAATTACCGACGTTAATACCGGTTATGGTACCGAAGTATTAAATGAGCTAAAAGCTATTGAACATACTATAAAGTTTAGGTTGCTTTATTAGTCCGAAAGTCGGGAAGTCCGAAAGACCGAAAGTCAGCAAAGTTTTTTTTGATTAATTTTATCTTTCGGACTTCCCGACTTTACTGACTTTCCGACTCCTTAAACGGCACCACCAGTACCGGCACATCCGAGTGGCGCACTACGTGTTCGGCAACGCTGCCCATTATCAGGCGGTCGAGCCCGGTACGGCTATGCGTACCAATAACTATCATATCGGCTTTAAACTCTTTGCTGCAATTAATTATGCCGTCGGCAGTATTGCCAAATTCGCTGAAGTGGGTAATTTTTAAATCGCCGCCAAATTTTTTGATCGTATCAGCTATTAGATTTTCCGATACTTCATTTTGAATAGTTATCAGGTCCATATCGGCCGCGCCCATATTCTGTACGGTTGAGCCCAAAATAACGTCGTTATTGTTATAGGGCATTATGGCAGGCTCAACAATATTTACAAGGCCCACGGCGGCATTAAATTTATGAGCGATATCAAAGCCGTATTTTGCGGCATGCTCGGCAAACTTGCTGTTGTCTATCCCGATGATTATTTTTTTGATCAACATGATTATAAAGGTTATATGTATGGTATAACAAATTAATAGCAATTTGTTTTTAGTTAAAACCCATTGGCATTCATCCAGCTTATACACCAATCCATCCAATGCTCCTTGCTTTTTTTATTGATGAGGCCAAAGCCGTGTCCCCCTGCCTGGTAAATGTGCATTTCGGCTTTTACATTAGCTTTTACTAAAGCGCTATAAAAATTTAACGTGTTTTGTATAGCTACCAACGGGTCATCTTCGGCCTGAACAATAAACGCGGGTGGTGTATTTGCGGTAATGTGCTTTTCGCTGCTATACAACGCAATATCGGCTGCTGTGGGGTTAAGGCCTATTAAATGATCTTTAGAGTCATGATGATTGGTATCGCTAAAAGTTGTAGCCGGGTAAAGCAGTATCATAAAATCGGGCAGCAGGTTTACATTATTTGGATTAGCCACAACAGAAGTTGTATAACGATTTGCAGCTGTGGTAGCCAAATGCCCCCCTGCCGAAAACCCGGCTATACCCACTTTAGCCGGGTCAATGCCCCACTCCGCAGCGCGTGTGCGCACCATTATTAATGCCTGCTGCGCATCCTGCAGGGGGCCTATGGTTTTATCAACCATTATCAAATCACTGGGCAGGCGGTATTTTAACACAAACGCGGTTATGCCTAATTTAGCAAAGGCCGCCGCTATATTATTGCCTTCGTTATCCATTGATAACTGGTAGTAGCCTCCGCCGGGGCAAACAATTACCGCAGTGCCCGTAGCCTTACCCTTTTCAGGAAAATACGGGGTAAGCGTAGGTACGCTTACATTTTTTGCCCAGCCTTTAACGTTGGTTTCTATATAGTCGGCAGGGGTTGGTTTTGAATTGGGTATGCCGTTGGGGTATAAAGGTATGGGGGCCTCCTGTGCAAATGTTAGGGATAGTGTTATGGCGAATAGTAAGGTGGTGATGAATAGTTTTTTCATGATATATGAATTAAAAGATATGTCATTTCGATCCGCCTTTTGGCGGAGAGAAATCTATACATGTATGACGGTTACTTATCCGTGTATAGATTTCTCTCTTCGTTCGAAATGACAGATTAGAATATTTATTAAAATCCATTCGCATTCATCCAGCTTACGCACCAGTCAAACCAATGCTCCTTACTTTTTGGGTTGTCAAGCCCGAACCCGTGCCCGCCTGCCTGGAACAGGTGCATCTCGGCTTTTATATTTGCTTTTATCAGTGCTTCGTAAAACATAACGCTGTTTTGTACGGGTACAACTCTATCATCGCCGGCCTGCACAATAAAGGTGGGTGGCGTATTTGTTGTAACCTGTTTTTCGTTCGAGTAAAGCTCTACCAGGTCGGGCATTGGGGTTAAACCCACCAGTTTATCGCGCGAACCTTTATTTGCATATTCGCCAAAAGTGATAACCGGGTACAGCAACAACATAAAATCGGGCCGTATGCTGATGTTATCCTTATTATCAACCACCGGTTTAAAATGTGTACCCATCGTTGAAGCCAAATGCCCTCCTGCCGAGCATCCCATAATACCAACTTTAGCCGGGTCAATACCCCAGGCAGCAGCGTTTTTGCGTACCATAATTATCGCCGTCTGCGCATCCTGTAGGGGGCCTATGGTTTTATCAACCATGATCAGGTCGCTGGGCAGGCGGTATTTGAGTACAAACGCCGCAATGCCAACTTTATTAAACTCTTTGGCAACGGAGTAGCCTTCCTTATCAATAGATAACCCGCTATAACCACCGCCGGGGCATATAATTACCGCCGTACCGGTTCCTTTTCCTTTTTCAGGGAAAAACGGGATTAGTACCGGAACAGAAACTTTTGCTATACGGGCAGGGGTTACTACTTCTATATAATCAGCAGGCGTTGGTTTTGAATTGGGTACGCCGTTGGGATATAACGGGATAGCAGGGGCCGTATCCTGGCCATGCGATAAAACAGCCATAGCCATTAATAGCAGGAATGTGCAGAAAGGTTTCATAATAAAAGGTTTATACAATTATAAACCTTTTCACAGAGAAAGATTTGCGAAGTTTTAAAAACTTCGCAAATCTTATGATTTCGGCCCGCCAAACTCCATAAGGTAGGCCTTTAAAAAATCGTTCAGGTCGCCATCCAAAACCGCGGCGGCGTTTGATGTTTCGTAGTCGGTACGCAGGTCCTTAACCAATTTATAAGGATGCAGCACATAATTGCGTATTTGCGAGCCCCACTCTATTTTCTTTTTATTGCCTTCAATTTTGTTCGATGCTTCCATACGCTTGCGCATTTCAATTTCATACAACTGCGATTTTAACAGGCGTATGGCATTATCCTTATTTTGCAGTTGCGAGCGCGATTCCTGGTTCTTGATAATGATGCCCGATGGCTTATGGTATAAACGCACGGCCGTCTCCACTTTGTTCACATTCTGCCCGCCCGCGCCGCCCGAACGGAAGGTTTCAAACTCAATATCGGCCGGGTTAACTTCGATCTCTATCGTATCATCAACCAGCGGATAAACATACACCGATGCAAACGAAGTATGGCGCTTGGCGTTCGAATCAAACGGCGATATGCGCACCAGGCGATGCACACCGTTCTCGCCCTTTAAATAACCGTAAGCAAAATTGCCTTCCAGTTGCAGGGTAACCGTTTTAATGCCGGCCACATCGCCCTCCTGCGAGTCCTGTTCGGTTACTTTATAGCCGTTCTTTTCGCCCCACATAATATACATGCGCATCAGCATGGCGGCCCAGTCGCAGCTTTCGGTACCGCCTGCCCCGGCTGTTATTTGCAGCACAGCGTTAAGCTGATCTTCTTCGGCCGAGAGCATATTCTTAAATTCCAACTCCTCAACCGCTTTAATAGCTGCATTGTATTGTTCCTGCATTTCGGCCTCGGCAGCATCACCTGCCTGGAAAAACTCAAAAAGCACCCCGGTATCATCAATTATTGATGCTACTTTCTGGTATTCGTCTGTCCACACTTTTTTTGTTTTGATGGATGCCAAAACCTTTTCGGCTTCTTTGGGCTGGTCCCAAAAATTGGGACCGAGGGTTACATCCTGCTCTATTTTTAAGGCCTCCAGCTTCTTGTCGATGTCAAAGATGCCTCCTCAGGGAAATTAGCCTATCCCTTAAATCCTGGATCTGTTCTTTAGTCATAGGGCAAATATAATAATAGTGATGGTTTTAATAGCGATGGGTTTAAAACCCATCGCTATTGTTAAAAACAAAAAAGGCTTACTTGTTTTAAAACAGGTAAGCCCTTTCTTCATAGGTAGATGGATATATTTATGCCACAGCCAGTTGGCTTAGCAATGCGTTTATATTATAGTTGCCGCTTAGGCTTGATAACAGTTTACCCAAAGCGAAATCGTTATTTTGACCGCTTTTTGACTGCTGTATCATTTCTTGCATAACAGGCGGAATAAGCGCTTTCGCGGTAGCCAATGCTTCCTCAGGCTCCATACCGTAATAGTTATTCAGCTTATTGGCAAATCTATTAACGGCGCTGTTTATAAGCGGGTTATTATAAATACCCGGAAATTGAAAATATTTGATCAGGTCTTTCAGCTTACCATTTTCTAACTGGCCCTTTAAAACCTCTATGATCGAACTCGATGCTTCATTGATCATCGCTTCATGGTATTTTACAGGAATTACAGGGTTGTCAATAATCGCCATCCCGGCGTTATTTTTAACAAGCATAAAAAGTTTTTCAAACATGATACAAATACATTTAAATAAGATTATTAAAATGATGATAAACAAATCATTTATTTATCAATAGCACAAAGATATTAAATAAAAATTTAAAATATGAAAACAATTTTCAATTGTCATTGAAAATTTTACAATTCTATGAATGCAAAACAAACATTCGCATTAACGTGTTGGTATAACACGTGCATCAGCTTAGTAAAAATTTAATATAGAGCTAAATATTAAATTCTATTTTTGTTGCAAATAAAATATCAATTATGCTGCCAAACATTGATTTTACCACTACCCAAGCCTATAAATACTTAACCGATCATTATATCGATGTAGTATCAGAAAGCCTGAAAGGTTTATTTGAATCTGATAATCAAAGGTTTAAAAAATTCTCTGTTCAGTTTGAAGAAATATTGCTGGATTATTCTAAAAACCGCATTACCGATCAAACCATAGCCTTATTGCTACAGTTGGCGAAAGAATGTAGGGTAAATAATGCAATCGAAGCCATGTTTGGCGGCGAGGTGATCAATGCTACAGAGGGCCGCCCGGTGCTGCATATCGCTTTGCGTAACCAAAGCAATACGCCAATTTATGTGGACGGGAAAGATGTAATGCCCGATGTAAACAAGGTATTGCAACACATGAAAGAATTTAGCGCGGCCATCATTTCCGGCTCGTGGAAAGGCTATACGGGCAAACCGATTACCGACGTGGTAAATATCGGCATCGGCGGATCGGACCTGGGGCCGGTAATGGTGACCGAGGCGCTAAAAGCCTACAAAAATCATTTGAACCTGCATTTTGTATCTAACGTGGATGGCACACATATAGTTGAAACCCTAAAAGGGCTTAACCCTGAAACTACGCTGTTCCTGATCGCCTCAAAAACCTTTACTACGCAGGAAACCATGGCCAATGCTCATAGCGCCCGCGACTGGTTCATTAAAAGCGGCGGCAAGGATAATGATGTGGCCAAACATTTTGCGGCATTGTCAACCAATGCCGAAGGTGTTTCAAAATTCGGTATCGACACCAAAAACATGTTTGAATTTTGGGACTGGGTAGGCGGCCGTTATTCGTTATGGAGCGCCATTGGTTTATCTATCGCTTTAAGCATCGGTTTTGAAAACTTTACCGAACTTTTGGCCGGCGCGCATGCTATGGATAATCATTTTAAAACTGCGGAGCCCGGCCAAAACCTGCCAACCATATTGGCATTAATAGGCATCTGGTATAATAACTTTTTCGAGGCCGAAACCAACGCCATATTACCGTACGACCAATATATGCACCGCTTTGCCGCCTATTTTCAGCAGGGCGATATGGAAAGCAACGGCAAGCATGTTGACCGCAACGGCAAACCGGTTGAGTATTCAACCGGCCCCATCATTTGGGGCGAGCCGGGCACTAACGGACAGCATGCTTTTTATCAACTGATACACCAGGGCACCAAACTAATTCCCTGCGATTTTATAGCGCCCGCACAAACGCATAATCCGCTGGGCGAACATCATACGATGTTGTTATCTAACTTCTTCGCACAAACCGAAGCGTTAATGAACGGCAAACCCCGCGATGAGGTGGTTGCCGAGTTAAAAGCATCAGGCAAAACAGCTGCAGAAATTGAGAAACTGGCGCCATTTAAAGAGTTTGAAGGTAATCGTCCAACTAATTCTATATTGGTTAAAAAAATTACGCCGCGTACACTTGGCTCTTTAATAGCTATGTATGAGCATAAAATATTTGTGCAGGGCATTATCTGGAACATTTACAGCTTCGACCAATGGGGCGTTGAACTGGGCAAGCAATTAGCCGGGAAAATATTGCCGGAACTACGCACGAACGACGAAGTTTTGTCGCATGATTCATCAACGAATGGGCTGATAAATTTGTATAAAGAGTGGCGGTAATGGTTTGGCTAAAGCCGGATTTCTTTTTATTTATTCCCCTTCCGTTGGTTGAAACCAAGGGCAATGATTTTGAATTTTCTTATCTTGCATTATAATTCATTGCCGTCTCATTTATGGGACGGATAGATAGCAAAATATAAAAATGGCTTTAGCCAAACCTACGCCATGTCATATGTTAGAATTTGGGTTCATTTAGTATTTGCCACAAAGAATCGTGAACCATTATTAAAAAAAGAGTTTAGATATGATGTGCAGAAGCATATTATTGAAAACTGTTTAGAAAAAGACATATTCTTAAAAACCATTAATGGTTATACAGATCATATCCATTGCCTTATCTCTTTAGGCAAAGATCAAACTATCGCTAAAATAAGTCAGCTTATAAAAGGTGAATCCTCTTTATGGATTAATAAAAATAATTTTATCTCTGAAAAATTTGCCTGGCAAGATGATTATTTTGCGGTTTCGGTTAGTGAGTCGCAATTAGAAAAAGTTACCAATTACATACAGAACCAGGAAACGCATCATGCAAAAAAATCATTTGATGAGGAAGTAAATGAATTCATGACAAAATATGGCTGGCAGGTAATTAAATCTTAATTCCGATTTGACAGCTATTTCTTCTTAAAAGTAACCTGGTAAACATACGGCCACCTTTTACCCGTAACAAACAGGCGTTTACCTTTTTCATCCCAGGCTATGCCATTTAGCACATTTTGTCCGTCATCGTCAAAATGTGGAGGGCGCTGTGAGTGTGGCCAGAGGTTTTTCATGTTAATCCGTTGCAGCACAGCGCCGGTTTTGGGGCTAATAACCAGTATCGTATCTGTTGTATAAACATTGGAATACAATTTGCCATCAATATATTCCAGTTCGTTTACCTTATCTATAGGTCCTTTATCGTCATATACATCAATAAACCCGGTTGAGTTATAATTATTTTTATCTAAAAACCATATACGGTTGGTGCTGTCGTCCAGATAAAGCTTGTTGCCATCAGTGGTAACTCCCCAGCCTTCAACACCAACATTATTATTAAATGTTTTTAACAGTTTAAAGGTTTTTTTATCAAACACAAAGCCTATTTTTTCTGTATAAGTAAACATTACAATTTTATCGCCGACTATAGCGCTGCCTTCGCCAAAATAGTTCGGATCAAGAAGCTTGACCCTTTGCACCACTTTCCCGGTATTAAGATCAACCTTACGTAAGTCTGATTCACCTTTATGACCAGTTCTATTACCGGTGCTTTCATATAAGTAACCATCCTGGTATAATAAACCCTCAGTATAAGCACTGGTATCATGCGGGTATTTTTTTATTACCGTATAGGTCATTTCTTCGGGCGCTTTGGCGGCAAGTAATACAAAATTGGTTGACGCGTCCTGTGATTTGCCTCCCTGGTATACTTTGGCGGTAATTACCCTTGCGCCTAACGCCATGGTATCTGTTTTCAGGCTGATGCCTGATGAATCTTTTTTGGAAGCCACTTTCACCGAATCCAGCATATAAACTATCGAATCCACTTTTATAGTTGCCGGGGAATGAACGGTTACATTAACCACATCGCCTGCCTTATAGGTTGTTCCTGATTCGGGGCTGATGGTAATATCATTGCCGTTTTCCGATGGTTTGTTTTTGCAGCTATAAATAAGGAGTGTTATCGCAGCGATGAGAAATAGGTGTCTGTTCTTCATAATTCAGGTGCTGATGGCCAAAAGGCATCTTCAATATGTTTTAGTTTATAATTTGTTTCGTTGTTAAATAAAATGGCAATAATATCAAACCGCACCTCGCCCTGGTGGTTCATTAAATAAATATACTCATCAGCGGCTTTGGCTAATAGCTTTTGTTTGCGGGCATCAACAAAATCCTCCGGTTCGCCAAAACCGTTACCTGTACGGGTTTTAACCTCGGCAAATATAATAACCCTGTCTTTATAAGCAATCAGGTCAACCTCGAGTTTGCCGTGCGTCCAGTTCTCATTCAGTATCTCGTAACCTGCTTCTTCTAAATGTGCTTTTGCCAGGCTCTCCCCTTTCCGGCCCAGGTCGTTATGCAGCGCCATTATTTTAATATTACCGAACCCAGGTAATCAGAAATGGTTTTCTCCACTTTTTTCATCCGCATATATTGGTTAAGCAGTATTTCCTGGTCGGCTTCGCTTGGCGCTTTTTGCAGTTCGCTGCGCAGGCTTTCAAGCATCTTTCCTACCTTATGTTTTTTCAGGTGAAATATAGCGCCCAATATGGTCGCCTTCATATTAACCTGCTCATCAGGCACCAATATTTTGTGCATCTCGTACCAGTTTTCACTTAACGTATATTTGGTGGCTATTAGTGTAACTACCAGGTCAACGATATCTTTATCAGGATAATGGATAAAATGCTGTTCCTCGGGCAATACGCCGTTCTCCACTTCCTTGCTATAAATTTCTATAAAGGCTTTGCTTGCCGGATGTTCAAACTCCACATCATTCAACTCGGCAATCATAAACGGACCGATATAGGTATTGGCAATACCATCCCAATCTATCATTTTATTGCCGTATAATAACAGCAGGCGGACGATTTCTTTTTCTTGCGATTGTTCTGCGTATAATAAATTCGAAGCATCTTCACTTATTCCTATAACATCTTTAACAGTATCATCTTGGTTATCTTCTTCAACCGGAAAATCAGTTATTGGTCTGTTTTGTGCACTTTCCTTTTTTGCTTTATTTAATATTAACTTATTTATAACACCTATGAAGGTTCTTTCATCAATTTTTAATTTCTCAGTTACCTGTCTAGTATACGAACTTCTAAATTCGCGGTCTAAGTTATTTGACAATATTTCAGCAAAATCATCTGCAACTTTAATTTTTTTAATAGGATCTTTTAAATCCTCATTGTCAATTGTGCCTAAATAAAACTCAACTATTCCTTTTGATGATTTTTCAATGTAGTTTTCAAAGGCCGATGTTCCGACATTTCTAACATAAGAATCTGGATCATGCCCATCAGGAAAAGTTACAATTTTTACATTGAATTTATCCTTATATAGCAAAGAAAACCCACGAATAGCGGCCTTAATACCTGCTGTATCACCATCATATAGAATTGTAAGATTTTTAGTTTGGCGGCCCAGTAATTTAACCTGTTGCTCTGTCAATGATGTGCCTGAAGATGCTACAACATTTTCAATTCCTGCCTGATGAACAGAAATTACATCAGCGTAACCCTCTACTAAATAACATTGGTCTTTATTCCTTATGGCATTTTTTGCGAAGTAAAATCCATATAAAATGTTTGACTTATTATAGATTTCCGATTCTGGTGAATTAACATATTTCGGTATGCTCTTATCACTTTTTAAAGTCCTTCCACCAAATCCTACTACTCTCCCTGCGGCAGTATGTATTGGAAACATAACACGGCCCCTGTACCTATCGTATAAATTGCCGTTATCCCGTTTTACAGAAAGGCCGCTGTCAATTAAAAATTCCGGCTGATAACCCTCCTTTATGGCTTGCCCAGTAAACGCTTCCCATTGATCAGGCGAGTAGCCCAGCTCGAATTTATTAATCGTATCTGTAGTAAAGCCGCGTTCTTTAAAATAGCTCAGGCCAATGGCTTTGCCTTCGTCGGTTTCCAGTAAGCTCTCGTGGAAAAATTTAGCGGCAAATGCCGATACGATCATCAGGCTTTCCCGGCGGTTCTCTTCCTCTTTATTTTCAATGGTCTCAACCGTTTCCTCAACCTCTATACCGTATTTTTTTGCCAGCCATTTTAGCGCTTCGGGATAGCTGAATTTTTCCAGCTCCATTAAAAAGGTAACGGCGCTGCCGCCCTTGCCCGATGAAAAATCTTTAAAAATACCCTTAGCAGGCGATACCGTGAACGACGGCGTACGCTCATTCGCAAACGGCGACAGGCCCACGTAGTTGGCCCCGCGCTTTTTTAACTGCACAAATTCACCAATCACCTCCACAATATCTGTGGCTTCCATAATGCGGTCGATGGTGGATTTTAATATCATGTGCTAATTGCAAATGTAGGGCAAATCATTCATTGCCTTAAATTTTACGAACCGTTAATTTACAAATTATTTATTTGCCGCGGCTTTAAAAATGTAATACCAATCCCCCCTAATACAATTACACTCCCGATAATTTCTTTCATCTCCAGTCTTTCGTTCAATATTAACACCGCCAAAAAACCCGCGATAACCGTTTGACTAAGCAGCGTGAGCGCGACTTTTGCAGAATCTAACCTGCTTATAGAATAGTTGATGGTTATCCAGCCTATTAACTGGCATACCAACCCCATGCCTGCAAAACTGCCCCAGGTTTTTAAATTATAATGCAGCAGCCCGTCGCGCATTATGGCGGCAATGAGCAGCAAAAAAACCCACGCACCCAGCATATTGTAAAACATGAACGGGATGGTACTAATGCGCCGTAAAATATCCTTGGTTATCATAATGTAGGTAGAATACAGTAAACTGGCCGTAAGCGCTAATAATACACCCGCATTAATTTGCAGGTGCAGCAGGTTTGTTACTCCAACCAATACTACCATACCGGCAATGGCAATACCTGTGCCTATCCAAAATAAGGAGCCCGATATTTTTTTGAACAGGATATAGCTTAAAAGCCCTACCCAAACCGGCGCTAAATTGGCTAATAAAGTGGATACGGTAGCGCTTATGAGTTTAAGCGATAAGTTCCACACGGCTATATCGGCAGCAAAAACAACACCGCCTGTGAGGGCGAGGATAATGTCCTTTCGGGCCAGCTTTAAATTTGTTTTATACAGGCAATAAGGCAGCAGGCATATCCACGCGAAAAACAGCCGGTAAAACCCGCACACAACAGGTGAAGCATCGGCCAGTTTTACCAGTATGGGCGAAAACGAGATACACAAAATGCCAAGGGCGAGGGTTAGTTTGGGGTTCATTATGGGCAAACTTAATTAAACAGATTGTAATTATTGCCTCAAATGATAATAGCCGGTTTACTAATGCAGGCAACCCAACTTGTATAATTTAACGTAATTAATATAAAGCCGTTAAACTTCACTTTGTAATATCTTTATACAACTTAAACCCTGCCGCTCAAATAAATGAAAAATTGTATCATACTGTTAGTGTTGGCTATTGCAGCATTATTTTTGTACGGGTGCCCCTGTTGCGAGCCAAAACCTTCAGAGGGCATATCAGGCATAAAACATGGTAGTCCGTGGAATGCAAACCTGGTTGATACCATTAAGAATGATACAGTAAGCTTATACGGGATTGGGGATGTTGACAGGCTCAGAATAAAATTTTACCTTGATCCTGGTGTTACGCAGTCTGCTTATTCACACGGCACCCCCTATGTGCTAAAGAATTACAAAGCAGCGTATGAGGTTTTTATTACCGGAACCCATAACGAGTTTATTTATAAGCCCGACACAACGAGGGTTAACACTATTAATCTTGTTAGCCTCCCGCCATCAGCATGGCTAACGGGTTTTTTTAGTTTTACATTAAAATTGAGCAACCCGACCGGCAATATGGCTTTCGATACCGCCCGGGTTAACTTTTCCAGCGGTTGGTTCAATATAAAAATACGTAACTGATCGTGTTTTAAAATAACGTAATGCGGTCAACAATAAGTTAGTCTATCAATATAAATGAAAAAATATATACTACCAATTCTATTCATTATTTCTGCCGCGTTTTTTTCTTGCAACAAAATTTGTTGTACACCACCGCCAGTCCCTTACCCGGTAGAGCGTATATGGGCTACAAAATATGGTAATCCGTGGAATGCAAACCTGGTTGATACCATTAAAAATGATACGTTAAGCCTATATGGGCTTGGGAGTGTTGACAGGCTCAAAATAAAATTTTACCTCGATCCCGGTATTACACAGTCGGCTTATCCCTATGGGACAGCTTATTTACTAAAAAAATACGAGGCCGTTTATGATGTTTTTATCACCGGCACCCATAACGAATTTATCTATAAGCCCGACACCACCAGGGCCAACACGATCAGTCTTATTAGCCTCCCGCCATCGGCCTGGTTAACGGGTACTTTTAATTTAACATTAAAATTGAGCAACCCAACCGGTAATATGGCTTTCGATACTGCCCGCGTTAAATTTTCAAATGGGGGTTTCGTCCTGAAGTTACATAATTAATCATATTTTTGCAGCTCAAAATTATTTCATAGATGAGCCAGCGTATAAAGATCAAAGCATTATTAGAGAGCACCGAAACCGGTATTGATGTAACTGTAAAAGGGTGGGTACGTACCTTCCGTAATAACCAGTTTATCGCTTTAAATGATGGCTCAACCAATAATAATCTACAGGTGGTTGTCGACTTTGAAAATGCTGATGCTGCTTTATTAAAACGCCTGACTACGGGTGCCGCTATTAGCGTTTTTGGCCATTTGGTGGCCTCGTTAGGCAAGGGCCAAACGGTTGAGGTAAAAGCAAAAACCATTCAAATATTAGGCGACAGCGATCCCGAAAAATATCCGCTTCAGCCAAAAAAACATAGCCTGGAGTTTTTACGCGAAATAGCACACCTGCGTTTCCGTACCAATACGTTTGGAGCCATATTCAGGGTGCGTAACAGCTTGGCTTATGCCGTACACCAATTTTTCCAGGAGAAAGGATTTATTTACCTGCATACGCCCATTATTACCGCGAGTGACGCGGAAGGCGCCGGGGAGACTTTTCATGTTACTAATTTTGACCTGTTGAACATCCCAAAAGCCGACAATGGCGAGGTTGATTTTAAACAGGATTTTTTTGGCCGTGCTACCAACCTTACCGTTTCGGGGCAACTTGAAGGCGAGTTGGGCGCTATGGCTTTGAGCGATATTTATACTTTTGGCCCTACGTTCAGGGCAGAGAACTCTAACACCACCCGTCACCTGGCCGAATTTTGGATGATAGAGCCCGAAATGGCTTTTTGCGACCTGGTTGACAACATGGATACCGCCGAGGCTCTTTTAAAATACGTTATAGCTTACGCGCTGGATAAGAACAAGGAAGATATTGAATTTTTAACCCAGCGTTTGTTAGACGAAGAAAAACAAAAACCACAGCAGGAGCGATCGGAAATGTCGCTTACCGAAAAGCTGCAGTTTTGTTTGGATAACGATTTTGAGCGTTTAACCTATACCGAAGCTATTGAGATATTAAAGGAATCGGCCCCTAACAAAAAGAAGAAATTTCAATACCCTGTTGAAGGCTGGGGCACCGACCTGCAATCGGAACATGAACGTTATTTGGTAGAGAAGCATTTTAAAAAACCGGTTATTTTGACCGATTACCCCAAAGAGATAAAAGCATTTTACATGCGCCAGAATGATGATGGCAAAACCGTACGCGCCATGGATATTCTTTTTCCGGGTATTGGCGAAATAGTTGGCGGCTCGCAGCGTGAAGAACGTTTGGATAAACTGGAGCAGCGTATGGATGAAATGAACATCCCCAAAGAAGAACTTTGGTGGTATTTAGATACCCGCCGCTTTGGCGCCTGTGAACATGCGGGGTTTGGCCTCGGCTTTGAACGTTTGGTGTTGTTTGTTACCGGCATGGGTAACATAAGGGATGTGATACCTTTCCCGAGGTTCCCGAGAAGCGCGGAGTTTTGATCGATGATTTTAGGTGATTTTTTTGATTACGCTGATTTTATTTGCGATTGGAATAATAAATCCTAATTTTAATCAAACCTAATCTTATGAAATCATATTTTGATTACGCCTGGCAAGAATTAAAACAAATCTATTTTGATGGCAAAATTTGTTCAGAACGTCATATGCAATGTGAGCTTTTTAAGCTACTAACTAATGATGCAAATTTTAACCAGCAATATCGAATATTTGCAGAGCCAAGACTCACGCTCCCTGAATTGTACTCCAAAATTCCTGATTTTTTAATAACATCAGGAAATACTGTTATTGCTGCCGTCGAATTGAAATATGTCCCCCATACTTATTCAAAATATGAAAAAGATTTAGAAACATTAATTGGGTTTTTTAAATTATTCAAAGACAATCCGGAATATTCCTTTCCTTTATTAA
>Ga0206932_1071_pt1 | contig 17149 bp, 12 predicted proteins | sample Alteio_BWOrgHeat_18_FD_153244 | JGI IMG/M metagenome (GOLD analysis project Ga0206932, IMG submission 153244) | Enriched cells from forest soil in Barre Woods Harvard Forest LTER site, Petersham, Massachusetts, United States -... | ecosystem: Environmental > Terrestrial > Soil > Temperate forest >...
ACTCAGCATTTTAATTTCGGCAATTTTGAAAATTTTTATGCGTCTCAGCATATTGGTGATTATTATCCAAACACACTGGATATAGTAAATCAATGGAGAAATAATCCTGATAGTTCTGTTGCCGCACAGCAGGCTTATGAACTTAGCAGGCAGGTTGTAAACACGCAATTAAACGAGCCAACATTGGGAGCATCGGGCGCAATATTTGGCTGTCTTGCTGCTTTTGGATATTTATTTCCAAACACCTATATCTATATTTATTTTTTTCTGCCCTTAAAGGCAAAATGGTTCGTACTTATATATGCAGGGTTTGAATTAGTAATGGCTTTAGAAAACAGCGCAGGAGATAATGTAGCACATTTCGCACATTTGGGTGGCGCAATTTTTGGTTTGGCAATGGTGTATTTCTGGAATAAAACAAACCGGCGAACATTTTATTAAATTGTATGTAATTTCAAATTTTAAATTATGTCAGTAAAGGAGCAGCATAGCAGCAAAAGAATTTTGATGGGCGAGGATACTAATGCGCTTACTTGGCTCATTATTCTTAATGCATTATTTTTTTCAGGCATTCTTTTTATAAAAGTTATTTACGATTTAACAGCAGGACATTCGCAAACTACAGAGTTTAATATAGATAACTGGGTAGCAATGCCGGCAGAAGGCTACAGGTTTCTTACACGTCCATGGACGATTTTTACTTACATGTTTGCACATAACAGCATCTGGTATCTTATTAGCAGCTTGTTATGGCTTTGGTGTTTTGGTTATATTCTGCAGGATCTTGCGGGTAATAACAAATTGTTCCCTGTTTATTTATATGGCGGCGTTTTTGGCGGTATAATTTTTTTAATTACTGCTGGTCTTATTCCATCAATTCATATAAATGCAGCAGCGTTTTCATTAATGGGTGCAGGCACTTCTGTTATGGCGGTTGCTATTGCTGCAACTGCACTTACGCCTGGATTCCGCATTTTTCCAATGCTTAACGGAGGCATTCCTTTATGGGTCCTAACATTAATATTTGCAGCCATTGATCTGGGCACAATTGGTTTAAGCAATGGCGCTGTAGCTGCAGCCCATATTGGCAGTGGTTTAACGGGTTTTTTTTATATATACCAGCTTAAGCGCGGAAATGATATGGGCGGATGGATGATACGTTTGGTTAACTGGATTAATAATCTTTTTAATCCTGAAAAAAAATACCAGCAGCAAGATTATTCTTATAAAGTTATACGCAAACCTTATGAAAAAACACACCAGTTCAGTCAGCAGAAACTTGATGAGATTTTAGATAAGATAAATGATCACGGTTATCATTATCTTACAGAAGAGGAAAAAGAATTTTTAAAAAAAGCAAGCAAGGAGAATATTTAAAGCCCGGTTTAATTTTTAATCTTACATGAAAAAATTTTTAAAGCCTGCCTGGAATATTGTTTCTATCTCTTTGCTGGTGCTGTTTATTATTTCCTGTTTTAGTTCTTTTATTGCTCCGCTTACTTTTTCTTATATAACTTTTTTTGCATTGGCTTTTCCTTATCTTTTTCTGGTAACGCTAATTGTTGCATTGATAAATCTTTATATAAGAAAACGGTTAGCAGTAATTATGCTGGTTTGCCTGCCGCCGGGTTTATTTAATCTTTCACATACAATAGCTTTTAATTTCCCTCAAAAATTTAATAATAAAAAAGACAGTATAACATTGCGTGTAATGACGTGGAATGTACAGGACTTTGTTGATCTTACTGAAAAGTCTGTTGCCCGCTCAAAAATGCTTCGCGTTATTACAGAAAAAAATCCTGATGTTTTATGCGTGCAGGAATATACAAATGTTGAAGGCGGCCGATGGAGAATTTCTGTGCGCAGAGAATTAGATTCACTCGGCTATATTTATCATCTCTTTTCAAACGATCAAATTTCTACCAACCGTTTTGATGCAGTTGTTATGAGAGGCTCGGCAATATTTTCTAAAATACCTTTTACTGACAGTGGCCGCATAAGCATCAGGAATGATGGCGTTAATGAACATCTTGTTTATGCCAATATTAAATTTAATAACAGGCTTGTAAGAATTTATACAGCGCATCTCGCTTCTTACCAATTATACAAGGATACAGACAATGTAAATAGAGATGTTTATCAAATTACGTATGATCGTAAAAGAGCTATTCAATATAAACTGCGGGAAGTGGAGCAACTGCATCAACGCGAAGCTGAAATTATTGATTCAGCACTATCAAAAGCCGTGTTGCCGGTTATTTATTGCGGAGACATGAATTCAACACCCTGCACTTATACATACCAGTTACTAAAAAATGATTTTTACGATGCATTTCTTGAACAGGGTTCTGGCATTGGCGCAACGTTTTATAAAGTTCTTCCCATGCTGCGCATAGATTACTGCCTTACAGATAAACGATTTAAAATAAAGAACTGCACCGTTATTCAGCAAAAGCTTTCTGATCATTATCCTGTAATAACAGACGTGCAATGGAAATAAATTCTGCTGTAATTCGTTATTTTTATTCATGGCTAACGTAATACGGCAGGTTGTAAAAAAATTACTGCTTATTCTTACTATTGTGGTTTGCATAATGTACCTGCTAACATTGCTGGTGCCATATCTAAATCCGCAGCGTTGGTGGTTGATTGGGTTTCTGGGCCTTACTTTTCCTTATCTTTTCTTTTTGCTCCTTTTTGTGTTTTTCTTTTGGCTTATAATAAAACCAAAACTTTCGCTTGTGCCGTTAATTACGTTGCTGCTTGGGGCAAAACAAATAAGCGTAACTTTTGCTGCACATTTTTTTAATAATGATGTAACCAAAAAACCAGACAGTACTTTCCGCATTATAAGCTGGAATGTTGCCAACATGTATGGCTTAAGTAAAAACTCCGAAATAAAACAACATAACAGAACAGAACTGGCGCAATCTATTTTAGATCTTCATCCTGATGTTATTTGCCTGCAGGAATTTAATCATTCTTATACACAGGGTGGTAATGCAGATAACATTGGTTTGTTCAGCAATCAATTTCCCAATTATTTTTATTCAAAAGATTTTAATAAAGAAAATGGTTATTACACATCAGGCTCTGTTGTATTTTCAAAATATCCCATAATAGATTCCGGTAAAATTGATTACCCCGGAAATTTTACAGGCAGTTTAATTTATGTTGATATAAAAGTAAATGATGATACACTGCGCATATTTACAACGCATCTTCAATCGTTCGGGTTTAATAACCAGGATTATTCCGAGATGAATAAAATAAAACAGCGTGATGAACAATCTATCGGAGCATCAAAAAATATCTTTATAAAAATGAAGGCGGCTTTTACCAATCGTGGTACGCAGGCAGATATTGTACATGCGGAAACAGATTCAGTTATTCATCCGTCTGTTGTATGTGGCGATTTTAATGATGTACCTACATCCTATACATATTTTCATATTCGCGGCAACCGGCAGGATGCCTTTTTAAAAAACGGATTAGGTGTTGGAAAAACCTACAATTCTTTAGCGCCAATGCTACGCATAGATTATATTTTGCCTGATACTTCTTTCACCATAAAACAATTTGATATGGTTGATGAAAACCTCAGTGACCATGTAATGCTAGTGAGTGATTTAAAATTGAAATGAATTAAAAAGTTTTAACTGCATCAACCAACTTCATTTAAATAACTTACCAAAATGTTATTGCTTTAAGTGAACTGAGTTTGAATTCATCATCATTTGTACTACTAAATGTCTTTCAACTTTTTCAGTACTGCAATTACTGCAATCTACCTGTGCAGTAGTTGTTATGTCTCCTTTGTCGGGAACTGAATTACTAATTAATGATATACTTTTACTTTCACCCGCAGCTAAATCAAATGATTCAGAATTTCGGGAGTTATTAAGACCTGGCAAGTCCCAAATCAAATGGCAACCTGTTGTAGCTTCATCTCCATCGTTTGTAACCACAAAATCTGCAGTACTACTCTCTCCAATATTTATTGGAGTTTTTATATTGAAAGTACTTATAGTAACATGAGCTTTTTTTTCAGGTGCATGTTTGGGTTCAGTATATGCATCTGCTGGTTTTTGTGGCGTTTCTGTAACCCTGTTATTGCTATTCGTAAGCTTCCAGAGAACAAATCCTGCAATAATAGTAGCTAAAATACCACCGATCCACTTAAGAAAAGAATTAGATGAATCACTCATAAAAATAATTTATAAAATATGCTAAAGAATTATTTAATAAATATAAATAATATCATTTTGCGCTATTAATTTATTTTTTGCAATGCCTTGCAAAAGTGATTCAGCTGTGATTAGAAATTGTCTGCAGGATATTATAAGGGTAGTTAGCCTCTTCCTAAATAAAGCATAAATTAAAGGGTAACAAAATTATTCGTCTCTGCCGTGGCAATTTTTATATTTCTTTCCGCTGCCGCATGGGCACGGATCATTACGACCAACCTTAGGTCCAACTTTTACAGGTTCCTGCTTTACCGGTGTTGGATCATAATAGTCATTTTCGTTAGCAGCATAATCCTGTCCTGCATTATCTATTTCGCGCTTGTTGGAACGCATTTTACTCATGTCAGTTTTTTCTTGTCTTGCCTCGCGAACCGGCGCATTTTGCTGCACAGGCAATTCTGCATGACAAAGAAAACTTACAATGTTGGTGCTAACCTGGCCATTCATCTGGCTGAATAAATTAAATGCTTCGCCTTTATAAATTACCAGCGGATCTTTTTGTTCATAGTGCGCTGTCTGCACACTTTGTTTTAAGTCATCCATTGCACGCAAATGTTCTTTCCATGCATCATCAATTAAAGATAGTGTTACACTTCTTTCCAGCATATTGGCTAGTTCCGCACCGGAAGTTTGAACCACTTTATCCAGATTTGCCAGCACCTGTATTTCTTTTCTTCCATCCCCAAAAGGAACAGCTACATTTTGTATATGTGCGCCTTGAGATTCGCGGATATTTTTAAAAACCGGCAATGCAATTGCGGCAAGGTCTTTGCGTTTACGCTGATAGTTAACGATTGCTTCTTCATATAATTTAGGCGCAAGATTTTGTTCATCCGTTTTCTCAAACTCTTCTTTTGTAATTGCAGTATCAAGCCCGAGGTTTACGATTGATTCAAGTTTGAAACCTTCATAATCATTGCGGTTTTTAAAAGCAGCAATAAGGCCATCTGCAACATCATAAAAAGCATTATCAACATCCAGTGCTAGCCGTTCGCCAAACAAGGCATGGTTGCGTTTAGTATAAATAACCGTGCGCTGTTTGTTCATTACATCATCGTACTCAAGCAAACGTTTACGAATGCCAAAATTGTTTTCTTCCACTTTTCTTTGTGCACGCTCAATACTTTTTGTAACCATGCTGTGCTGAATAACCTCACCTTCTTTATAACCGGCAAAGTCCATTACTTTGGCAATACGTTCGCTGCCAAACATACGCATCAGGTCATCTTCAAGACAAACAAAAAATTGTGAAGAACCCGGATCACCTTGTCTTCCTGCACGGCCACGTAACTGGCGATCTACACGGCGACTTTCATGGCGTTCGGTACCAACTATTGCAAGGCCGCCAGCTTCTTTTACACCGGGCCCGAGTTTAATATCTGTACCGCGACCAGCCATGTTTGTTGCAATGGTTATATTGCCTGCAAGCCCTGCTTCAGCTACAACCTGTGCTTCGCGTGCATGCTGTTTTGCATTCAATACATTATGCGGAATTTTTTTCTGCTGCAACATTCTGCTCAATAATTCGCTCACTTCAACAGAAGTTGTACCAACAAGAACCGGGCGCCCATTGTTACGCATTTCTTCTATTGTTTCAATTACCGCACGGTATTTTTCACGCTTGGTTTTATATACAAGATCTTCCTGGTCTTGTCTTATGCAATTCACATTTGTCGGTATGCTAACAACATCCAGTTTATAAATGTCCCAAAGTTCTGCAGCTTCTGTTTCTGCAGTACCGGTCATGCCGGCAAGCTTATGATACATTCTGAAATAATTCTGCAATGTAACGGTTGCATACGTTTGTGAAGCGGCTTCAATTTTTACATTCTCTTTTGCTTCTATTGCCTGGTGCAAACCATCAGAATAGCGGCGGCCATCAAGAATACGGCCTGTTTGTTCATCCACAATTTTTACTGCCCCATCCAGCACAACATACTCAACATCTTTATCAAATAAAGTATATGCTTTTAGTAACTGCTGTACTGTATGAATGCGGTCAGCTTTTATGGAATAATCATTTAATATCGCTTCTTTTTTGTGCAGCTTTTTATCTGTATCCAGTGTTGCATCACCATCAATTGTTGCAAGATCAACTCCTATATCAGGGAGTATAAAAAAGGTTGAGTCTTCCCCGGCTTTTGTTATAAGCTGAATGCCTTTATCAGTAAGTTCAACAGAATTATTTTTTTCATCAATATAGAAATACAATTCTTCATCAACCTTAGGCATTTCTTTTTGCTGATCTGCGAGATAATAATTTTCTGACTTCTGCATTTTTACACGAATGCCCGGCTCACTTAAATATTTTATAAGTGCAGTATTTTTAGGCAAGCCTCTGAATGCGCGATACAAAGCAAGTCCGCCGCTTTTTGCATCATCATCGCCTTCATTAATTTTTTTCTTTGCCTCATTCAGAAATTGATTCACGGCACGCTTTTGCGCTTCAGCCAGTTTTTCTATGCGGGGTTTTAATTCAAAAAATTGTTGTGTGCTGTTATCTCTTCCAACAGGCCCAGAAATAATTAAAGGTGTACGCGCATCATCAATCAATACGCTATCCACTTCATCTACCATTGCATAATGGTGTTTGCGCTGTACCATTTCTTCGGGTGTGTGCACCATGTTATCGCGCAAATAATCAAAACCAAATTCATTGTTGGTTCCATAAGTAATATCTGCGAGGTAAGCTCTTCGGCGATCTTCAGTATTTGGTTGATGCCTGTCAATGCAATCAACAGTTAAACCAAGCCATTCAAAAATGGTTCCGTTCCATTCACTGTCGCGGCGTGCGAGATAATCATTTACTGTAACAATGTGAACGCCTTCACCGGCCAAAGCATTTAAATAAGCAGGCAATGTTGATACCAGCGTTTTACCTTCACCCGTTGCCATTTCTGCAATCTTTCCCTGGTGCAATACAATACCTCCAATCAACTGCACATCATAATGTACCATATTCCAGGTAATAAGACTACCACCGGCAGTCCAGCTATTCTGAAAAACTGATTTATCACTGTTGATTGTTATGTAATCTTTTTTTACACTCAGGTCACGATCAAGCTGTGTAGCTGTTGCAACAAGTTCAGTATTATCTTTAAACCGCCGTGCTGTTTCTTTAACTACAGCAAAAGCTTCCGGCAAAATATCATTTAGAGCTTCTTCAATTTTTTTATCACGGTCTTTTTTTAATTCATCTGCTTCTTTATATAAGGCATCGCGGTTTTGCATATCGCTTTCCGGCAAGGCGTCTGCTTCTGTTTTTTTAGCAGTTATTTCTTCATCAATTTCTTTTAAATGATCTTGTATACGTTGTTTAAACTCCTGCGTTTTATTGCGCAGTTCATCATTTGAAAGAGACTGGTATTCATTAAAAAATTGATTTATTTTTTCTACCTGCGGTTCAATTTTCTTTACATCCTTTTCACTTTTATTGCCGCCTAATATTTTACTTAAAATCTTGAGCATATCCGTATTATTGGGGATTGTCTGATATTTATTTAAAGAATTTTACGTTGTCAAAAATTATGCGCCTGTTTAATAAAGTCAAACTGGCAGAATCAAAAAATTGCAAGGTAATACTTTGTAAGGCGCAATAAATATCAAAACAATACGTATAATCTAAAAGAAAAGATAAAGATTTACCAAAACTATCTGTATGAAAAAAATGTTTACATTATTTGCTGTAACTGTTTTACTGCAACAGCTAACAGCGCAAACCACCACAGGCCGTATCGAAGGCCTTAGAGATGACTGGGGCACTTCGTTTGATTATATTGGTGAAATAAAGAACAAGCAGCCAAACGGTATTGGAATAGCCATTTACAGTAATGCTAATACTTTACATTACTCCGGCTATTTTGTTAACGGTCAGTATAACGGAAAAGGGGTTTTGCTGTTTAAAGACGGAACTTTTTTAAGCGGCGAGTGGAAAAACGGCAAGCTAAATGGAAGAGGCGCTCATCTTGATACAGATGGCGATTTGTATGTAGGAAATTTTGCTGATGGGAAAAAAGAGGGCAGCGGCTCTTTTGTATATGCAGATAACAGCTTCTTAACGGGCGGCATGAAAAATGATACCTATGAAGGACGTTGCATTTATATACCTGCATCTGGCAAAACGATCAGCGATAATATTTATGCAAATGGCAAAAAAGACGGTTCAGGTTACCAGTATGAAATAGATTCAAAAACTTTATATGAAGGTACATGGAATGATGGCGATTGGGTAAGCAGCAGTACAGCTGCTTATTTAAGTTTTTTAAAGGCCGATAATTTTTATGGCGAACAAACAGATAACCAGATATTAATAGGCAGTATTGATAAAACTAATAATAACCTGCTGCAGGATACTGGTTTTTTCTATGATTTAAATAAAGGCAAAAGAGAATTTGGATACTTTGATAAGGGATTTTTAGCTGACGGAATTATTATAAAAGATTCTACCCGTTTTTTTGGAAAAGTAAATGATGATGGTGCTTATGGACAATGTATTTTATATAAAATGAAGAAATATTTTGACCAGGGCAGTTACGAAAAAGATTTCCTGACAGGCAGTAATAATCTTAGTATAGATCTTGATAAAATGACAGTTTATTACGGCACCACAGCCGCAGAAGGATTATTCTCAGGTGCAGCCTGGTTTACCAATAAATATAATGAACTGTATAAAGGCACTTATGTAGAAGGTAAGTTTAACGGGGATGGTTACATTGTATACAGCAACGGCACAACAGTAAAGGGCACATTTAAAAATGGCGTACCTGCAATTGTAACTTCATTAACCGATGGAAACGGAACGCCTATAAATCAAAAACCAAAAACACTTTCAGAAGGATTAAGTGCTGTTATTAATGAATATGATAACAACTATGAAGCTCTTATAAGTGATGAAGCTGATGAAGACAATTATTCTTATGTTGATTATTATAGTGCTGATAACAGCCTGGTGTTAATACCGGGAAGCGTTGATAAAAATACCGTATTAGAAGATTATGATTTTTATTTAATGTACAATGCCCCCATGTACAAGGGTGCCAGCTATAAAGATGCTGTGGTAAAATATAATGATTTATGCAAAGCTTTATCATCAGCTTCTCTTAGTTTAAGCCATAGCAAAGCTCCGGTTACTTTGTCAGGCAGTATAGAACCTGCAACCGAATCTGAAACTACACGCACTAAATTCACGCTGAATAATTATTCGGTGCTTGCAGATTGCAATGTGTATGCAGAATTAAAGTATGATTCAGGAAATTACACAGTAAATTTAGTTGCAGGTGATGTGGTTTTTGATGAATAATTCTGATCTGTAAAAAACAATAGTTAAAGCGCCTGCCAGCCAGGCGCTTTTTTATTTTTGCAGTAAAAACTTACTCTGATTGCCTTACCTTCGCGGCGAAAAAATAAGTTTCACAATTGCAAAGTATCACTGTTTCAAAAGTTATAAACTAACAATGAAACAATTGAAACTTTTAAACAATTAAATTCAATATGGCTGGCCAGCTAAAAGAAGTTCGCAATCGCATTAAATCAGTACAAAGTACACAGCAAATAACCAAAGCAATGAAAATGGTAAGCGCAGCCAAACTGCGCCGCGCCCAGGAAGCTATTGTTCAAATGCGCCCTTATGCACGCAAGCTGCAGGAAATGCTTAGCAATATTGTAAGTAATATTGATGGCGGCACAAGCATAAAACTTGCGGAAGAAAGGCCTGTTGAAAAAGTGTTGCTGATCGTTATTACCAGTGATCGCGGATTAAGCGGTGCATATAATTCAAATATTGTAAAACTTGCCAAACAAACTGTTGCAGAAAAATACAGTACACAGTCTACAAAAGGTAGTGTTGCCGTTTGGAATATCGGCAAAAAAGGGTATGAAAGCCTTACACGCTCAGGTTACAAAACAAGCGATGCATATAAAGATATCTTTCTTAACCTCAAATTTGAAACTGTGCAGGCAGCCTCACAGGCTGCTATGAAAGCATTTGAAAACAGGGAATTTGATGCAGTTGAACTGGTGTACAGCGAATTTAAAAATGCAGCCACTCAAAAATTTACTGTTGAACAATTTTTGCCTATTCCAAAAGTGCAAAAAAAAGCGGGTGCAAAAAAAGCAGATTTTATTTTTGAGCCTGACAAAGAAGAATTGATCGCTGAACTGATGCCTAAAATTTTAAACACTCAATTATACAAGGCTGTACTTGATGCCAGCGCCAGTGAACATGGTGCCCGCATGACAGCAATGGATAAGGCGAGTGATAATGCGAACGAATTACTAAAAACTTTGCGTATTTCTTATAATCGTGCCCGCCAGGCTGCTATTACAACAGAGCTTACAGAAATTGTTAGCGGTGCAGCAGCATTAAAGGGTTAAACCCATCCCTAAAGCGAGTAAGAGAAGTTCTCAATAAATGAATATACTTTTAATTTTTAGTTGTCTTTTAAAATTCCCCTTTTAGGGTTAGGGACTCATGGAACTCAGCACTATCATTCCACATATTGAAGCATTAATTTTTGCAAGTGAAAAGCCATTAACGGCGCTGGATATAGTTGAGTTGATCAACAATGCACTTGGTTTTATGGAAGAGCGTATTACTTTAGACCAGGTTGAAAGTTGTATTGAAGGCATCCGCGAAAAATACCAATCGGAATTTTACCCGTTTGAAGTAAAAGAGAGCGGCGGCGGCTGGCAGTTTCTCACCAAAAAAGATTTTCATAAAACGATTGCGCAGTTGAATGGTGATAAATTTTTAAAGCGTTTATCAACTGCTGCAATGGAAACCCTCGCCATTATTGCATATAAACAACCTATAACCAAAGGGGAGATAGAAAGCATCCGCGGCGTCAACAGCGATTACAGTATTCAGAAATTGTTGGAGAAAGAATTAATTATCATTACAGGCAGAAGTGAGAATTTGCCTGGCAAACCTTTAGTGTATGCAACTTCCCGAAACTTTATGGATTATTTCGGCATTAATTCTTCCGAAGATCTGCCTAAGATCAAAGAAGTTTTTGCAGAGCAATTTGTTCAACCGACATTAATCAACGATAACGATTTTAAAATTGCCGAAACAAGTGAAGAAGCTAATTTATCTGTAAATGAAACTGGTGATCTGATCAATGATAACGGCGAAAATTCTAACACTTAATTTTCTTATAACTTCCATTCTATAATTGCATTTGCCCATTCTTTCCTGTAAGGTATTGCAACACGAATGTAGTTATCAGTATAACCTTCCATCATGCCGTTTTTATTGTGATCCTCAAACAAAATTTTTCTTGTTTCATTTGCATGTTGTGCAGTAAAATATTGCATTTTTTGATAAGATAAATTGCGCAGGATCTTATTACGCTCATGCCTTACATGCATTGGTACAACAGGTTTTATATCCAATGCTTTTGTATTGTCTCTTTCTGAATAAGTGAACACATGCAAATAAGAAACATCAAGCTCATGCAAAAACTCAAACGTTTCATTAAAAGCAGTATCATCTTCTGAAGGAAAGCCAACAATCACATCAACACCAATAGCACAATGCGGCATAAATTGTTTTATGATGGCAACTTTTTCTGCATATAATTCCCTGCGATAACGGCGGCGCATCAAACCCAAAATCTTGTTGCTTCCGCTTTGTAAAGGAATATGAAAATGAGGCATGAACTTTTTGCTCTGCGCAACAAATTCAATTATTTCATTGGTAAGTAAATTAGGCTCAATTGATGAAATGCGATAACGATCAATGCCATCAACTTCATCTAACCTTTTAATGAGTTGATAAAAATTTTCACGCTCTGGCTTTGCTGCGTCTCCACCTGTGGATAGGACCGGGGTGAAGAAATCTCCCAGGTTCACTCCTGTTAAAACAATTTCTTTTACACCTTTTGCAGCAAGAAGTTTTGCATTGCTAACAACATTTTCAATCGTATCACTCCTGCTTTTTCCACGTGCCAAAGGAATTGTGCAGAAAGAACAATTGTAATCACAACCGTCCTGCACTTTTAAAAAAGTTCTTGTACGGTCATTTATTGAATAAGATGCATTGAAACCGGAAATAGTTTCAATATCGCAACTGCAGATTTTTGCTGCATCATTTTTATGCAGCTCTTTTAAATGTTGTGTGATGTTGAATTTTTCTGCTGCGCCAAGCACAAGGTCAACGCCGGGAATTGCTGCAATTTCTTTTGGTTTAAGCTGCGCATAACAACCTGTAATTACAACAAAGCTTTCAGGAGATTTTCTTTGAATTCTTCTTACAAGTTGACGGCATTCTTTATCTGCATTATCGGTAACAGAGCAGGTGTTGATAACATATACATCTGCTTCATCAGTAAAATCTTTTCTTTCAAAACCATCATTCTCCAATAATCTTGAAAGTGTTGATGTTTCTGAATAATTCAGCTTGCAGCCTAATGTATGAAATGCTACCGAACGCCGCTTTTGCATAGCCGGCAAAGATAAGCTTTGAAAAATTTAATTGCCGCCGCCGGTATTTACACGGTTCTGTTCTTCTTCAGCGCCTGTTTTTCTGCGTTGCTGCTGTTGTCCGTTTGTTTTACCAAAACGATATACAAAAGTGAAGATCAATCTTCGGTTGTCCCATTTGCTGTGTATGTCGGCAACAAAACCATTCAAATCAGTTGTACCATTAAAATGCATCAGGTAAAAAGGATCACGCACATTTACTTTTACAGTGGCTTTATTTTTTAAAATTGATTTACTGCCGCCTAAAGAAAACATGCCAATTGGTTCAGAAAGTATATTACTGCTAACGTAATCTTTTGTATTGTAGAAGCCTGTTAACTCTGCTTTCCATCCTTTATTAAAACTAAACTGGTTGCTTAAATTCATACTTGCTGCAGTTATACTTACGTTGATGTGTTCTGAATCAATTACGCCATCATATTTATTATTATACACATTTACAAACACATTTATATTCCACCATTTGGTTAACTGTTTTCCATAATTAACAGACAAACCAATATTCCTGTTTGATGCGATGTTCTCTTTAGTTTGGTACGTGTAGTAATAACCTTTCTCTTCTTTTGTTATCAGCACATCATTAATAATATCTTTTATAGTAGTATAGTTTGCAGAAACATTAAGTTCACCTTTATAATTATAGCTCAATTCAATATTATGGCTGAACTGTGGCTGCAGTTCAGGATTGCCTTGTTGATATGTGTACCTGTCAAGCTGAAACTGGAATGGATTCAGATCCTGGTAACTTGGCCTTTCAATTCTTCTGCCGTAAGATGCTCCTACCGTATTATTATCATTCAGTTTATAATTGAAAAAAGCAGTCGGGAATACCTGCAGGTAATTCTTATGAAAATCATCGCTCTTTATAACCTGGTCGCCGGTTGCAATGGTTTGTTCTGCACGCAGGCCTAACTGTACAGAAAGTTTTTTAAACTGTTTCTGAAGATTTACATAAGCTGCATTAATATTTTCTTTATAAATAAAATGATTGCTGCGCGTACTGTCGTAATTCCATTTTGAGTTTATAGTATCAAATAAAGTATACTGCGCGTCATTATCAGTTTTTACATAGCTGCTTTTTATACCGGCTTCAAATGTTGTATTATTTTTTAAAGGCAAAGAATAATCAGCTTTAAAACTATAAATATCAATATGCGCCGGAAGGTTTCCATTTAATAAATATGGGTTAGGCGCATTTGGATCATCATATAATGTTCCGTCCGGATTGTATAAATAATTATTAGAATACTGGTTGCCTTTTGTATAGTAAAAAATATAATCACCATCAATATCCAGTTCAGCGCCTTTATTTAGTTTTTTCTGAAGATTCAGATCAAAACCAAAATTTGTCCATGGATTATAGTTATTGGATGTAGCATCATTATACTGGGTAAAGTTGTGCAGGCTGTCATAAATATTTGACCTGGATGTTGATAAAAATTTCTGGTTATCCGCCAAACCATCAACTGTAAACGTGAGTGTTGTTTTATCGCTTACAAAATAATCTGCACCGGCTTTAAAGTTGAAAGGATAATCGGAATATCTTCCATAGGTATGCTGCTCATAATATTTGTTGAAAGGTTCACCTCTGTTAGCTCTGAAACTTCGGTCAATATACATATCACTGAAACCTTTCCATGCACTATAACCAAAATTACCAAACACATTTACTTTGCCCTGGCGCCAGTTAAAATTTAAACTGTTTGTATTTTTAAAATATTTTGCAATGATGGCGCTTGTAGTTATGCTGCCGTTAAAGCCATTGTTCTTATTCTTTTTTGTTTTGAAATTAATGATGCCTGAATTACCCGATGCATCATATTTTGCAGAAGGCTGGGTCATCAATTCAATTTGATCTAACTGGTTGGAAGGAAGGTTGCGCAGGTAATTTGTAAGGTCCTGCCCGCTTAAATAAGCAGGTTTCCCATCAATCATAATTATTACGCCTTGCTTGCCTCTTAGTTTAATGTTGCCATCATTATCTACAGTTACGCCCGGAGATTTTTCCAGCACTTCCAGCGCTGATAACCCTGTATTGGTAGTTGATGCATCAACATTCACAATTGTTTTATCAATTTTATTTTCTATCAACGGTTTTACCGTGGTTACATTTACATTAGCCAATTGCTTTTCATCTTCGGTCAATTTTATTTCATCAAGCTTTATGTTTTTATTGCTTACTTCAAAAGTGGGCGTAAAAAATTTTTTGTAACCAACAACATCTGCCTGCAAAAAATAATTGCCGGCTTTTATATTATCAAATTCAAAACTTCCCTGCTTATCTGAAATCTCCAGTTTAACCAACGAAGAGTCTTTTATTTTTAATAATGAAAGTGAGGCTGCTTCCTCGCCTTTTCCTGCTGCAGTAATACTTCCAGAAATAGTTGCGTTTTGAGCGGATAAGCAATTCGCGTTGACAAAAACAAAAAATAAAAAAGCAAAGCATATAAATATTCTCATACAATTTCTCTTGATTGAAGCCGCAAATTGATAAGTAACTAAACAGAAGAAATTGTAATTATGGACAGACGGAAATTTGTTGAGATAACTGGCAGTCATTTATCATTTTGATTGCTACCACCGGTTGAGTTATAAGCAAAACAAATAGCTGAAGAAAATAACGATTTAATTGAATTAAGGATTTTTTTAAATATATTTAGTGTTCATTTTTTCACACTTCAAATTAACAACCATGAGAAAGCTTCTAACAATTACACTATACCTCCTTTTTTCAGCTCTTACTAAAACCAACGCACAAAAACCAGAGGAAGATGCCATTAAAAAAGTAATTCAGCAGGAAACATCTTCTTATTTTCATAAAGACTACGATAAATGGGCAGACGCCTGGGCAAAAGATTCTGCTGATTTTGTTTTCCGTGCCGGTCCTTCGGGGCAATCAACTTTAATAGGTTGGAATGCGATTTCAGCTGCTTATAAAACAGACATAGGTAATATGACGTCGGCTATGGATGATGCAGATATGGCCACGTACATGAATAAAACTAATTTCAATATTTATATTAATGGCAACATGGCTGTCGCCACCTTTAAAGAGGGAAACAAAATGCCTGCTACCGAATCCCGCACATTGGTAAAACAAAACGGCACCTGGAAAATATTGAACATGACACTTGTAGATGGTTCTTATGCATTTGTGGATGCAATTAATAGCATGAAATCTTTTATTGGCAAGTGGGAATATGATGGCAACAGTTTTACGGTAGAACCTGGTGATAGCTCGCAAACGAAAAGCATAAGCTTTGAACTGAGGCAAACGCCAAACGGACTTGAACAATTATCGAACGTGAGTTATGTTTACAACAATCAAACCTATAATCCGCCTGCAGAATCTGAATATTTTATACCTGATTATGGCCAGAACGAAATTCAGTACATGGATATTCAAAAAACTTCATCGGGCCAAACTTATACTAACACCGGTAAGGTAACTGCAGATCAACCCAACAGTTTTACTGTTACATCAATGTATGCTGATAAGCCAGCAGCCATTCAATACCAGTACACCGTAACTTTAAAAGATGGTAAATGGCACCAGGTAACTAAAGCGTATGGGAGAGATGGAAAATTGACCCGCACTTATACTTTTGAACTGCATAGAATGTAAAATCAAACTAAAAAAATAGCTGAGGCTGTCTTATTTAAGATGGCCTTTTCTTTTTAAAGAGATATTTTTCTCCCTATGCAATTCAGGCTTCTTTGCAAACAATTCTTAAAAAATTAAAGCTTCTTTCCATTTTCATTTGTTTACATTAGGTTTGCTGCCACTTTAAAAAGCCAGAACCATTCAAAAATTCTTACATGAACTTTAAGCGCATCAATAATTATACAGGCTGGGTAGTTTGCCTTATTGCCTGTACGGTATTTATTATGACCAGTGAAGCAGGCGGAAGCTTGTGGGATTGCGGGGAATTTGTAAGCAGTTGCTTTAAGGTACAAATTCCGCATCCGCCAGGCGCACCATTATTTGTGCTGATTGGAAGAGTTTTTATTGTATTGTTCGGGAATAATGCCGCAACTGCTGCCAAAGGCGTAAACGTAATGAATGCACTTGCCAGCGGTTTTACTATTTTATTTTTATTCTGGACGATAACCCATTTTGCACGCCGCATTGCTTTAGGCAACAGCCGTGATAACAGCCAGCTTACCAAATTGCAATTAATTGGTATTATGGGCGCAGGTGTTGTTGGTGCTTTGGCTTACACTTTTTGTGATTCTTTCTGGTATAGTGCTGTTGAAGGTGAAGTATATGCTATGAGCGCTTTATTTACTTCAATAGTGTTTTGGGCAATGCTTAAATGGGAGCATATTGCTGACGAACCTGGTGCAGACAGGTGGATAGTGCTGATATTCTTTTTAATGGGTTTATCTATTGGTGTGCATTTGCTTAACCTGTTAACTAT
>Ga0206932_1097_pt1 | contig 16639 bp, 13 predicted proteins | sample Alteio_BWOrgHeat_18_FD_153244 | JGI IMG/M metagenome (GOLD analysis project Ga0206932, IMG submission 153244) | Enriched cells from forest soil in Barre Woods Harvard Forest LTER site, Petersham, Massachusetts, United States -... | ecosystem: Environmental > Terrestrial > Soil > Temperate forest >...
CTTACCCGCGCTTTAATTCTTGCAGGTGGTATCACATTTTTCTGGCTGATAGAAAGCGCCATCCCGCTCTTTACATTTCAATACAATAAATGGAAACATGCAGGTATAAATATCTTCTTTACTGTTACTACCATTATTGTAAATTTTGCTTTTGCATTGCTGATAGTGTTTACAAGTGACTGGTGTTTGCAACATCATTTTGGTGTTTTACAATGGATAATAATGCCTGTTTGGCTGCAACTAGTTATTGGTTTAATGCTGCTTGATCTTATCGGCGCATGGCTTATTCATTACATTCAGCATAAAATTAAATGGATGTGGAAGTTTCATGTAATTCATCATTCAGATACACATGTTGATACTACAACTGCAAACCGCCATCATCCCGGTGAAAGTGTTTTTCGTGCAGTGTTTACTATGCTGGCTGTATTTATTTGCGGCGCGCCAATGTGGCTTGTTTTTCTATATCAAAGTGTAAGTGTTGTGCTTTCGCAATTCAATCATGCCAATATAAAAATGAACAGGCGCTTTGATAAACTGTTAAGTTATGTGATTGTAACACCCAATATGCATCGTGTACATCATCATTATATTCGTCCTGAAACAGATACGAATTTTGGTAACATTTTTCCGTTCTGGGATAAACTATTTCATACCTATTGTACAACGCCTGTTAACCAACTGCATTATGGCCTTGATGTGTTGGAGGGAAGAAATGATGAAGATGTAAAAGACCTTTTAAAAATTCCATTTGGCAATTCTGTTAAAACAGATTATTAGGTAAAGCAAAATTTTTCACCGTCTCAATTGCTGTTTGCTCCCGTTCTTCATAACCACCGCGTATTTCAATCCATGGTGTTGATTGATTAATTAATAAGTCTTTGTAGATATTGTACAATTCTTTTCTTGGTTGTTCATCAGGATATTCGCGCATCGGTTCTTCAATCCAGGGTAAATCAATATTACAAAGAAGATACAGATCATATTTGCGTTCGGCAATTGTATCCAGAACAAGTTGTTCGCATTTGCCAAAAACATACTCATACCAAACTTTCATTACATACATATTGGTGTCAATGATTAGAAGTTTTGGGTTTTGGGTTTTAAGTTTTAAGTTTTTACTATTGACGATTGACAATTGACTATTGACTTTTTCTTCACAATAGTCTTCCATCACCAACTGGCCTTGTGCAATTTTTAAAAGATCATCATACTTATATTTTATGCCATTCTGGTTTAAATATTCACGTGCATATTCCGGACACCACATGGTATTAAAATGTTCAGCAAGCTGTTTACACAAAGTGCTTTTGCCTGTGCTTTCCGGTCCGATCGCTACTATTTTTTTTATCATGATGATATCTAAAATGAATATTTTGTCTTACAAATTCCTAATTCCTGTTTCCTGTCTTCCCGCTCTCCTCATCCATTCAATCAAACCAAAAAAAGCCATTATTAATAAGATTAAATAATATACGCCCGTAAATACATATCCTTTTACAAAGTATAATGGTATTGATGCAATGTTTGTGGCGATCCACCAATACCAGCTTTCCACTTTTTTCTTTGCCATAAGCCACATTCCGGTATAAGCGGTCGCACTTGCAAATGCATCAGCCCAGGGAATGGCATTGGGCGCAAATGATCTTTTTAAATAAGTAAGAATGAAAAAAATTGTTACATAAAAAAATAAGAAGAATAAAATTTGCTGCAGCAATTGTTTTGCATTTGAAAACTCAATATTCACAACATGATGTTGCAGCGTATCTTTTTTCGCCCATAAAATCCAGCCGTAAATACTTACAACAGTATAATAAAAATTCACGCTGGCTTCACCAAATAAATTTCCTTTGATGCTTATCCAGATATAAATAATGGTATTCACCAAACCAACCGGGTATACCCAAATATTTTCAATGCGTGAAAACCAAACACTTGCAATACCCGTAAACACAGCAATATATTCAAGCCATGTTGTTTCTTTCATTCCATCTGCAAACTGCTGCCATATTGTTTGAAAATCCATGCTTTAAAATTCAGTTGTATTTCCTGTACACAAAAATTTATCAGGCTTTCTGAAAGCCTATGTGCCTTCGTTTCTATATGGTAAAAAAATCAAAAACCCAATTGGTACGTCAATCGCTTCATTTCTATTTCTGCAGCTTTAGCAGCATAACTCATATTCACTAAAAGATAACCTGCATTGGCAAAACTTTCCTGTGCATTTTTTACATCCACAATTGTGGCAACACGTAATTGAAACTTCATTAAAACCAGGTCAAGTAATTGCTTTGCCAGTGCATAACTTTCACGTTGCATTTGCAATTGCTGCAACGATTTTTGATACGTCTCATAATTTTTTACTGCATTGGAAGTATTATCCCGAACTAAAATATTTTGCTGCAACTGGGCATTGGCTGTATTAATCTCTGCAACGCGTTGCTGCCGCTTATAAATTGAACCATTATAGATCGGCACAGATAAACTTAACCCGATGTACGGCCCGTAGTTCTGATTTAATAAAACATTGCCTGCCGAAGTTTGAGAACGGCTGTAATCATAACCTGTATTTGCATATACAGACGGATAACGCTGTGCTGCTGTTTCTTTTTCCAGCAACTGGCTAATAGTTACCTGCATGCTTGCTGCAACCACATCAGGGCTGCGATAAACATTATTCATTACATCTCCCAGCATTAATGTTGAGTCAACAATAATAGTGTCTTCAATTATAATATTACTGTCTGGCTTTAAAGAAAGCGAGGTCAGCAAACTTGTTTTTGACTGTTCAATCACCAATTCCTGTATTTTCTTTGCCTGTATCAAAGCATTCAGGTCAAGCTCCGATTGAAAAAGATCGGCATTATTTGCCAGGCCCACATTCAACTGTGCTTTTACAATATCCAATCTTTCCTGTCCCACAGTAATAGAAGTGTCAAGTGTGCTCATGTAACTTTGCTGCCGCACTACATCATAATACTGTGTCATTACAGTGGCAATGGTATTTTCTATGGTTGCATTCAGGTATTCTTTATTCTGGCTTTCCAGTTCTTCCAATCTTTTTTTTGTGGCAATCACACGCATGCCATTGTATAAAAGTATACTGCCTGCAACACTTCCGCTTGCGCTGTTGGCAACAGCACCTTTGCGTTGTATATGCGTACCGGTGCTTAGTTGCTGGTTCACATTTGTTACCAATTCATTGTCAGATGCAGCACCTGTTACAACGGGCAAACCACCGGCAATACCATAATCGTTATTGATAGAATTTATCTCAACATTATTTTTCGCTATTTGTATGTCATAACTGTTTTGCAGTGCAATGTTTATGGCATCATGTAACTGCAATGGCTGCTGCGCAAAGCTGTGTGTAGTTATAAATAATAATATTACCAGCAAATTTTTCATCACAAAAACCGGTTTATAAAATTTTACTTTGCTAAAATACTATCAGAATTCACCATAAATTATTTTTTGTATTATAGTTACTTTTATTCTTTGTTAATAATACATATTGCATATGCCTTCTACAATTGCACAATCTATAAACAATAAGGTTTTTCCTGATGCCACAGTTGCAGCAATAAATGAAGCCGTACAAAAAGGGCACAACGCATTTTTGTTATACAGAAATTTTTCAGGAGTTGCCAAAGCAAATTTCTTGGAAGCAATTGCAGATGGAATCGAATACGAGAGAAGCGTTCTTTTAACTACAGCGATGAAGGAAACATTTCTTGCAGAAGCACGATTGAATGGCGAAATAACACGCACCATTAATCAAATAAAATTATTTGCTGACTTGCTTAAAAAAGGATCATGGGTAAACGCAATTATTGACGAAGCGCAACCCGAACGCAAACCATTACCAAAGCCTGATATACGGCAAATGCAAAAACCTATTGGTGTTGTTACTGTATTTGGTGCAAGCAATTTCCCTTTCGCTTTTTCAACTGCCGGCGGCGATACTATTTCCGCATTGGCTTCAGGCTGCGCTGTTGTATATAAAGCGCATCCCGCGCATCCGCAATTATCAGAGCAGGTTGCAAAAATTATAATTGAAGCGGCACAAAAGATAAATATGCCTGCCGGCATTTTTTCAATGATACACGCAGCAGCTATTGAGCCTGCGCTTGAACTTGTACAACATCCTTTAATAAAGGCAATAGCATTTACGGGTTCATTCAAAGCAGGCAGATCTATTTATGATGCAGCAGCAAAACGCGAAGAACCAATTCCTGTTTACGCTGAAATGGGAAGTATTAATCCTGTATTTATTTTGCCGGAAATATTACAACACCGCGGCGATGAAATTGCAAAATCACTGGCTGCTTCAAACCTGTTAAGCACGGGACAGTTTTGCACTAATCCGGGTATTATCATTGCAAATGAAAGTACAGACAGAGAAAATTTTCAAAATGTTTTTTTAGCATCAATCGTTAATGCAAACGGCGAAACAATGCTTACTGATTCTATTCTTAATTCATACAATCAACATACAAAAAAACTTGCGGCATCTGATGAGGTAAAATTGCTGGGGAAAGGCAATAAAATGGGAAAGCAAAATACAGCTGAACCTTGCATGTTCAGTGTCTCAGCAGATGCCTTTATATCAAATCATGAATTACATGAAGAAGTATTCGGCCCTGCAAGTTTACATGTTACAGCAATGAATAAAGATGATATGATGAAGATTGCAGCATCATTAAAAGGGCAATTGACCATAACCATTTGGGGAACTGAAAATGATATTACTGAATATAACGAACTGATAAATTACCTTGAGTTGAAAGCAGGCAGAATAATTATTAACGGTGTTCCAACAGGCGTTGAAGTTACGCATGCGATGATGCATGGTGGACCATACCCTGCAACAACTGATAGTAAATTTACTTCGGTTGGAACTACTTCAATTTATAGATTTACAAGGCCGGTTTGTTATCAGAATTTTGATAATAAATTTTTGCCGCAGGAATTGCAAAACGAAAATTCGTTGAACATTGTGCGCATGATAAATGGTGAATACACAACAAATAATATTGATTAAGGATTATAGTATGCAAACGAAAGTTTTAAAAATACACAAAGATGATAATGTTGCTGTAGCATTAACAACATTGTATAAAAATGAAACTTATGAGGACGTTACGCTTCAGGAAAATATTCCGGCCAAACACAAATTTGCATTAGCAGATTTTAATGAAGCTGACCCGATAATTATGTATGGCGTGTTGGTTGGAAAAGCAACAAAATATATTCCGTTGGGTGGATTGATCTCAACGCAAAATATTCAGCATGCATCAAACAGTTATAGTTTAAAAGAAAGACATACTGATTGGCATAAACCTGATGTTTCAAAATATCGAAACAAAACATTCAACGGTTTTCATCGTGCAGACGGAAGCGTGGGAACAAGAAATTATTGGCTGGTTATTCCATTGGTTTTTTGCGAGAATAAAAATGTGGAAGTGTTGCAGGAAGCATTTATGAAATCGCTGGGTTATGCACCAAAAGAATCTCCGTACCAAGCAATGGTGCATCGCATGATCCATGAATATGAAATCGGAAATACGGGATATGAAATGATGTTTGCTGATGAAGATGAATTCGAAATAAAGAATAAAAAAGTTTTTGCAAATGTTGATGGCGTAAAATTTTTAAAACACACTTTAGGTTGCGGCGGAACAAGAGATGATGCAAGGGCATTATGCGGTTTGTTGGCAGGTTATATAACACATGCAAATGTTGCAGGTGCAACAGTGTTGAGTTTAGGTTGCCAGAATGCACAGATCGCTATTTTAAAAGAAGAAATTGAAAACCGCGATGCAAATTTTTCTAAACCTTTATATTTATTAGAGCAACAAAAAATTGGCAATGAAAATAAATTGTTGAGCGAAGCGATTAAAAAAACATTCATAGGTTTAACAGAAGCAAATGATTTGAAACGCAAGCCTGCACCGTTAAGTAAATTATGTATTGGCCTGGAATGCGGCGGCTCTGATGGTTTTTCAGGTATCTCTGCTAATCCTGCAATTGGTTATACATCTGATTTATTAGTAGCAGTTGGCGGCTCTGTTGTGTTATCTGAGTTTCCTGAATTGTGTGGAGTTGAACAGGAATTAAGTGATCGTTGTATTGATAATGCAACAGCAGAAAAATTTATGCAATTAATGACAACTTATAATAAACGTGCAACAGAAGTCGGCTCAGGGTTTTATGCAAATCCATCTCCAGGAAATATTAAAGATGGATTGATAACAGATGCTATTAAATCTGCGGGTGCTGCAAAAAAGGGTGGTACTTCTCCTGTTGCAGATGTGTTGGATTATCCTGATAAAATTAAAAAGTCGGGATTAAATTTATTGTGTACGCCAGGAAGTGATGTTGAATCAACAACAGCAGAAGTTGGAGCAGGCGCAAACATTGTTTTGTTCACAACAGGATTGGGAACACCAACAGGAAATCCTGTTGTGCCTGTTTTAAAATTATCAACCAACACAACCTTATATAACAAAATGAATGACATAATTGATATTGATACGGGAACTATTATTGAAGGCAATGAAACAATTGAACAAGCCGGCGAAAGAATTTTAAATTATATAATTGATGTAGCCAACGGAGATGTATTGGCAAAAGCAGAAGCTACGTTACATGATGATTTTATACCGTGGAAAAGAGGGATTTCTTTATAACAAAAAAGAGGCTATTTTAACTAGCCTCTTTTTTTAATTGTATAGTGTTCTAATTAATAATCATCTTCGACTAAACCTGTTCTTGCAACACCGGCAATGACATATTGATCTCCCGGATCATCTGAAAAAGTTATTTTCATATTGATACTGTCTGTAATTACACCTGATTTCGAATGGCCAGCCATATGAAGAATTTTACCATCTTCAATATCAATATGTTTTGATAAATAATTTACGCCGTCATAATACACGTTATTTGATTTATTAGCTTCAAACGTAGAATTTGTGGTATTAACTTTAGCCTTGCATTTAAATCCGTCAATGTTTCCTAAATCATCTACCCAAATAGAATCTTTATCATCTGCTGTATTATACGTGGTGAGTAACACCGAAGTTCCAAATATATCCGTCCCGTCAAAGGAAAGCGTTACCCACCAATTATTAGAGGTTTTTTGCAAATTTGTTGTTCCGGGATTAAAATCTTCTTTTTTGCAGGAAGTAAAAAATATTACTGCTGCTAAAAAAGACAAACTAATTATTTTTCGCATAAAATCTTTTTATAAATTTTCAAATGTTATTATTGTTTGGTAAACGTTCTTAAAGATGTTCCATAACCTCCTGCTATAAATACCCATGAATAAGTAGCAGGATCAACAGAGCCATCATAGCTTTCATCCTGTGAACTTACTTCTCCAAAATCAGGAGAAATCTGGTGCGGTATTTTAATCTGGTCATCAGTATAATTTACAGCAATTACTGTCATACCAACACCCGATGAACCTCCCGGGTTTTCTACTGAATAAACCCCATCGCTGATTTTTGTCCATGTGCTGGTTATACCTGTAAGAGGTCTTAAATAAGTACCTGAAAGATCATTGGCTGAAACATCATTGCCAATCACTACAACCGTTCTCCAGTCTGTTGCTGTATAACCTTGTTCGTTAGCGGCTGTATAAGCAAGATCATACACACCTGGAACTGCCGTGTTTACTGTTCCGGTAGTAGTAACATCAACCGGTGCACCATTAAGAGTTGCAACGACACCCGGATCAGTATAGGTGTCGCCTTCTTTTAAAATTATCAGCCTGTCGCCATTAATTGTTACAGAGGGGAAGTAGATGATCTTAGATATGCCCACAGTGCCCTCCGGGTAATTAAAGTTATCATCTTTAGTACACGCGGCAAAAGCAGTAATTGCGAATACTATTGCTATCAGATATTTTATTTTCATGTTTGTTGATTATTAGGTTAAACTATTTTGCCCACCAAACAGGCGTTGATATTGGAACAATTGCAGGTGTATTTTTATTCCTTGAAACTTCATCATAAGGAAAAGAAAAACGTTGAGGATAATCCTGACCAGGTAAAACTGAATTTTTTACAATTACTAATTGTCCGGGTATGTATGAAGGATCTGTAGAATACACATCGCTTATCACAGGGAAACCTGTTCTGTTCCTGTCGAAGAATGATTCAATACCATGACATCCGTAAGGAGCAGCAGCCCATTTTTGACGAATGATCTGTTCGATAGGTGTTAACGCTGTGCCACCTTCTTTTTCATTTCCCCACTCATATTTACCACCGTCTGCAATCATATCTGATCCATCGAGGCCCAGCCCTGAAAATGCTGCTAACACACCTTGATCATATAAGCTTTTTGCATCATCGCCACCAAAATATCTCACATTGGCTTCTGCCTGTAAGAAATATGATTCAGATTTTGAAATAAAGAATACAGGATCAGTTGGGCTTTGCACAAATATTGGCGCCGCCTGGTATGTAGGGTTATTACCTGTATAATCTCCCTGGTTAATAGAAGCAGGATTGGTTTCTCCAAAATAGTTAACTATTCTTGGATCATTATTGTCTTCGAGCCAGGTTACAAAAGTTGTACTGGCTTTAATATTTGTTGTTGTATTTAGCTGGCGAATGTTTTGTTCATACAATGGATTGTCCAAACCGGGAGCATCTGTAAAGTTTGTAACGCCTGCATTTGTTGACAAAAATTCAGCATTGGCAGCATATAATGCTTTTACGCCGGCTTCCGCCACATCAGGATGGCTGTTTACCATTCTTAAATACATCTTTAATTTAAGTGTATTGGCAAAAGCCTTCCAGTTATTCATATTTCCGCCAAATACCAGGTCATCAGAACCTGGAACAGAATTGGTGCTTAGTGTAAAATCTTCATTTAGAGCCGTATCAATACTATTGATCAACTCTGTATATATAGTATATCCATCATCAAAATGAGGCTCTAAATTTGCCGTGCCTTTTAGGGACTCATTATAAGGAATCTGGTCATATAAATCTACCAAAACTTCAGTAGTGTAAGCCTTCATTACAGTTCCCATTAAATAATAATTCCAGTCACCGGAAGCCTTAGACTGGTCAATTACATACTGGTAGTTTTTTGAACCATTGGGGAATAATACGTCCCACACACCATTTACATACTGATTTGTTGTAAGCATATTATATGAATCTATAGTAGTGTATTGTTGTGATAATGTTGCCTGGGTAAAAAATTCAGACCACATGCCACCAACAATTGCAAGGTCGCCACCTACTTTGCCTGTTGTTGCCAAAACTGCTGCAGGAAATACAAGTTTGGGATTTCCCTGGTCAAGTGTTGGAAAGTTGGGATTTTGATTTATATCCAATTGTTTTTTACATCCAACACCAAGGCACAAAACCAGCAGAGATGCTATAACAAAAAGATTATTTTTAAGTTGATATTTCATTTAATTAATTATTTTATTTTAAAAATTTACTTTCAAAAGCACTCCATAATAAAATGAAATCGGGGCTGAAGCAAACTCACCTAACAATCCAGTCAGATCATTGCCTAAGTTTGTTCCTTCCGGATCTATGTATTGATTAGCTACAGGAGTCCATAATAATATATTCCTTGCATATACACCAAGCGTTAAAGATTGCGCTTTGATTTTTGATGCCCAGCTTGATGAAAGATTATAAGAGATGTTTACGTCTCTCAACTTTAAGAAAGAACGGTCAAAGATCCTGTTGTCGTAAGCTGTGGGATTTTGTGCAGGATAATAATAAGCCCAGGTATTATCATTTTGCCCGGCACCATACGCTCCAATAAAAGTTGTATTCTCTACGTAAGTTGTCTTGCCGTTAGCGCCTGTTACTGCATTCACCGAATTTGGAATAACAAATGGTTTCCTATCATTATACGTGGTTGCAATTCCATTTCCTGTAAATAAAACAAGGTCTGCAGTTTGACTGTACATCACACCACCTTTGCGGTAATCAAGCGAAAAACTTAACTGCCAGTTTTTATAGGTGAAAGTATTGCTCATTCCCATTGTAAAATCGTATAAGCCGCTGCCATAATTTCCAAATATCATTCCATTGGAATCAAGCTTGGTTTGATTTAACGCAGGATAACCTGTGCTGGGATCAACTACTACTTTACCATTTGGTGCGCGTTGTGGTACAGGTGCATAAATTTCAGCCACTGTTTTACCTACTACAGCTCTTAATTCTGCATCATACAGTGAATTAAGTAAAGGATTTTGCTGGCCACCCGTAAGTTCTAAAACTTTATCCCAGTTCTTCGCAAATGTGTAAGCAATATTCCAGGTAAAGTTTTTACCAGCTACAGGTGTTGCATTCAATGTAATTTCAATACCCTTATTCTGAACTACTCCAAGATTTTCTACTAAACCCGTATAACCGCTTGAAGGAGCAATAGGCACTGTGAATATCTGGCCTTTGGTTTTCTTGTCATACACCGTTGCATCAAGGCCAATCCTGTTTTTGAAGAATTGCATTTCTGTACCCAATTCAAACTCGTCGGTAAATATTGGTTGAAGGCCTGGATTGCCAATTACATTACTTACCCCAAAACCAGTTACGCCATTAAAGGGGAAAGTGAGTGACCCGAAACCTAAATTTACATCGCCTGCTCCGAGCCTTGGATAGACAAGATATGGATCAGGATCTGAACCTGTGCGGCCATAAGCTGCACGGAACTTTAAATAAGAAAGTATTGAATTGCTCATATCAAATGTGCGGGAGGCCAACCATGAAATATTAGCACCGGGATAGAATATTGAATAATTTTCCAGTGGTAGTGTTGAAGAAAAATCATTCCTTACATTACCTGTTAAGAACACCTGGTTTTTAAATCCAACTGTTACCTGTGCATAAGCGCCAACACGCTTCCTGTGAAAAGAGTTATCAGAGATTACAGGCGGGTTACCACTATTGGTGAGATTAAAAAAGCCTGGTACGGTAAGATCAGTTATTTGAGCTGATTCACTTCTTTGATCTGTTTGGTAATAGTTAACACCTGCCAATGCATCAATGTTAAAGTTCTCATTGATGTCTGTATTATATTTTAAAATAAAATCACCATTCATAATACCAAAATAATCAGAACCCTGGTACACAGAACCCACATCATCTCTTCTTATAGCACCTTCAACATTGCCACCTGCATTCCAGCTTCCTGGCGTGGGTGAGTTTACCTGGTTCCAGCTTTTAGTGCGTGCATTGGTAAAATCACCGCCTATACGCAATTGTGCAGAAAAAGAGCTGGTGAACTTATAGCCCAGATCAATATTACCAAAAAACCTGTCAGAGAGCTGCTGGTCACCATTTTCATGCAAGCCATAATATGGATTTTCTGCATAAGGTGTAAAATAATTATCTACGTTAAAAAACTTATTAGTATAATCAGCAAAATCACTTATAGGTATATCAACCGGAATTTGAAGTACAGACTGGAATACACCGCCTCCACTACTTGTACTTTGTCCTGTATTTGGAACGTTCAATCTTTCATTTGTATAGTTGAATGAACTATTAATGCTGAACTTATTAAAAGTGCTGTTTGTACGTAAAGCAAAAGTATTGCGTGACAGGTAATCAGATTGTGTTGGAACAACACCATCGCTGGTTACATTACCATAAGAAAAATAAAACCTGGTTACATCACCACCTCCGGATACAGAAACAGTATTATTAATTTCGTTGCCAACATCATAAAAATTCCTCAGGTTATTTTCAATAGGAGAAAAAGGCTTTATTAATTGAGAGTTATCTACTATAGAACCCCAAAGCCTGTCCTGTCCATCTAATCTTGGCCCCCAGCTTCCGTTTTCGCTCAATACAAATACGCCTGCCCAGCCCTGGCCAAATTCTTTTTGATAAGTGGGTAGCTTACCTACCTGGCTAAAGTTAAGTGAGCCATCATATTCTATTTTTAGCTTACCACTGGCTCCGCGTTTTGTTGTGATCATGATAGCTCCGTTCTTCGCTAAGCCGCCATATAAAGAAGAAGCGGCAGTGCCTTTAAGAACTGTGATGCTTTGGATATCGTTTGGGTTAATTCCATTAATGCCATTACCAAAATCAACACTTCCATTTGCATTTTGAAATTGTGCATTACTTAATGGAACACCGTCAATTACATACAATGGCTGGTTGTTGCCGCCAGCAATTACTCCATAACTTCTCAACACCACTTTTACGGAAGAACCCGGTCCGCCGGTATTTGATATATCTGCACCGGCAACTTTTCCGCCAAGGTTATCAAGTAACCCAACAGGCGCATTCTTGTTTATAGCAGCAGTACCAAATGTAGCTGCAGAATAACCGAGTTTAGCTTTATTTGCTGTTTGCCCCAGCGCGGTTGTAACAACAACTTCATTTACTGTGCCTGAAATTCTTTTTACTGATACAGCAATAACAGGTTCAGCACCCACTGTTACGGTGGTATTTTCAATTCCCACTGCTGATACTTTTAAAACATCGCCGGATTTTGCAGCTATAGTAAAATTTGCATTGGCATCTGCAGAAACAGAAATTTTAGTGCCTTGAAGATTGATTGTTGCATAAGGCACCGCCTCACCATTTTGATCCCTTACTGTACCGCTTACCCTGTCCTGGGACCACGCTATTACACCTGAAAATAGTAGTAAAGTAAGGAGACTTAAAACTTTTCTCATTTTAGATAATTTAAAATTTAGCTTAAAATATGAAGATTAAAAAACCGTTAAGAAATTTTCAACAGTTTGTTAATTGCGACAAAAGAAAAGACAAAACCCTTTTTAAAAAAGCTGCAATTTACCTGGGTTAAAAAATTAAAGTTTCCTTCACAAAATATTGTAAATTTTTTTTAAATATATTCATTAGTAAGTAACTGATATTTAGATTATTAAAAGCATTTTATGTTAATAATTTTTGCAATTATCAAAGGAAATGTTAAAGCAAAAACTTGATGAACGGTAAGTTTATATAATTATTATTTGTAGTAAACAAAAGGCAATTCATTGTATGTTATCAGGTTTAATTTTCAAGTGTAATTTTGCTTAATGGAATTATTAAATGGTAAACAAAGCGCTGATAAAACTAAAGAAGAGCTTAAGCATAAAACAGATACACTAAGACTTAAAGATTTGCGTTCGCCACATCTTGCAGCAATATTGATTGGAAATAACGGAGCCAGTGAAACTTATGTAGCCAGTAAAATAAAAAGCTGTGCAGAAATTGGTTTTCAGTCTTCCTTAATACGCTTTGATGACACCATTACTGAAAAAGAATTATTAGAAAAAATAGAAGAATTGAACCAAGAGCCAACTGTGGATGGTATTTTGGTTCAGCTTCCGTTGCCTAAGCATATTCATGAGCAACAAGTGATCAATGCAATTTCTCCTGAAAAAGATGTAGATGGGTTTCACCCAGCAAATATTGGCAAACTGGTTCAGGGAACACCAACCTTTATTCCTGCCACACCTTATGGTATTATTATAATGCTACAACATTATAATATACAAACCAAAGGCAAACACGCAGTGGTTATTGGCCGCAGTAATATTGTTGGAAGACCGGTAAGTATACTGCTTAGCAGTAATAAACCTTACGGAAATGCTACTGTTACGCTTTGTCACTCGCACACACATAATTTAAAAGAATTAAGTTTGCAGGCTGATATTTTAATTGCTGCATTAGGCAAACCAGGTTTTGTAACTGCAGATATGGTAAAGGAAGGAGCTGTTGTAATTGACGTAGGCATAACAAGGATAGAAGATGCAAGTGCAAAAAAAGGTTTTCGCATTAAAGGTGATGTAAATTTTGATGAAGTAGCGCCTAAAACTTCCTATATAACCCCGGTTCCCGGCGGCGTAGGTTTAATGACGATAGCTGCGCTTTTAACCAACACCATGAATGCTTACTTAATGCGTAATAATTTAAATGAAGACATTTTTCGATAAATGATAACAGACCTGTCAACATACAAAAACCAACATTCTGCAATTACCGATAAGCTTGCAACCTTACCGGTTATGGAAGCTTTTTATACATTGCAGGGCGAAGGTTTTCACCAGGGAAAAGCTGCTTATTTTATTCGCCTTGGGGGTTGTGATGTTGGATGTTTTTGGTGTGATGTAAAAGAAAGCTGGGATGCTTCCGTTCACCCTCAAAAAACAGTGGAAGAAATCATTGTCGAAGCAAAGCAAACCATCAACAGTAAGCCATCAGATGCAAACCCGATTTTCGTAATTACGGGTGGTGAACCTTTATTGCATGATCTTGATGTTTTGACTAATCAATTAATGAGTGCAGGTTTTAAAACACATATCGAAACTTCGGGCTCTTCTCCTCTCTCCGGAGATTGGAACTGGATATGTCTTTCGCCAAAAAAATTTAAACAGCCTTTGGCAGAAGCTTTTGTAATAGCGGATGAACTTAAGATTATTATATATAATAAATCAGATTTTAAATGGGCAGAAGAAAATGCAGCGCAGGTTTCCCCCCATTGTAAGCTTTACCTGCAGCCTGAGTGGAGCAAATCCCCAGTGGCCAGTCGCTGGATAATTGATTATATAAAAGCGAACCCGCGCTGGCAGTTGAGTTTGCAGGTGCATAAATACTTAAATATACCGTAACGTCCGGCTTTCTGCATATTTCAATATTCTATTAGCCAGGACCTTTAATGAGTGTATAAAATTGTTTTTCATTTTCCGCAATATTTTTATTGTCTTTAGATTTTAAGCTAAACTTGCTGTAAATTTAATTCGCTACCGAAGTATTATTTTTTAAAAATAAATTTATAAATAACAATTGTACCTACAGCAGAAGAAATTTATTTGGGAAACAACATTAACAATTGCGGCAACAAATAAAATCGTATTTTTCAGTGCATTTATACTACATCGCAAGATGAATATACATATGATTTTCTCATTTTAAATTGCTCCGGCGCATGCCTGTTAAAGTAAGTTTTTCTAAAAGCCAGCATCCTGATTTTTATACCACTTTAAATAAAAAAGTGGAAGAATTTTTTGCATCCGGTAAGATTTCCAAAAAAGGAAATGCTTTAATGCTCTTTAAAGTATTGTTTTATTCCATAGTTTTTATTTCCACCTATCTCATTCTTATTATATTCAATACACCTGTTCCCATCCAGTTTTTATTATGGGCAGTCCTTGGTTTATTTATTGCCTTTATAGGTTTAAATATTTCACATGACGCGGTGCATGGTTCTTTATCGTCCAATAAATCGGTGAATAAAATACTCGGGTATTCATTTAATGTAATCGGCGGCAATAGTTATGTATGGAACATCACTCATAATATTGTTCATCATACTTATACCAATATAGAAGGTCATGATGAAGATATAGAGCAGATACCATTATTACGAATGTCGCCTCATCAAAAGCTTAGGAAAGTTCATCGTCATCAATATTGGTACGCTTTCTTCTTTTATAGCCTGTCTTCTTTATCCTGGGTGTTTATTAAGGATTACGTTAAATTTTTTAAGAAAGAAATTGGTAATTATAATAACAAAACGCATCCACGCATTCAATACTTTATTCTCTTTTTGTCAAAAGCTGTTTACTATACTTTGTTTATTGTATTGCCTTTTATTTTTATTAATGCACCGTGGTGGCAGATATTACTTGGCATTATTTTGATGCATATAGTACAGGGTTTAACTATGGCAATTATATTTATGTTGGCGCATGTAGTAGAAGAAACAGACTATCCTTTACCGGACAACACAGGTACTATGGAAAATACCTGGGCTGTACACCAGCTTTATACCACTGCAGATTTCGGGCGCAATAATGCGTTATTAAACTTCTTGTGCGGCGGACTTAACTTCCAGGTAGAACATCATCTATATCCTAAAATATGTCATGTACATTATAAGCGCATTTCTGTGATTGTAAAAGAAACAGCGGAAAGTTTTAATCTCCGGTATAATGATAATGCAACTTTCTTCAGTGCTATCAGCTCGCATATCCGTTTTTTAAAAGCACTCGGAAGGGCAAACCCAACTGTTACCAAACATTAATTAAGTACAATTTATCTCATGGCGACTAATCAAGATCTTGATTTTACTTATACAAGTATTGATAAAATATTCAGGCTAAGTTTTGGCGAAATGGCTGATTACAGCGGTGCCAGGTTTGATGGTGATTTTAGTATGACTGTAGAGGAAGGGCAAAGAAAAAAGCATCAGTTTATTGCTGAAAGCCTGTACATCAAAAAAGATTCAAAAGTATTAGATATGGCTTGCGGGTGGGGCCCTTTTCTCAATTACTTAAAACAAATAGAGGCAAAAGGAATAGGGGTTACGCTTTCAAAAGGCCAGGCTGCAGCATGTGTAAAAAATGGTCTTAAGGTTGAAATTAAAGATTGCCGCACTATCACACCTGATATGTTTGGAAAGTTTGATGCTGTTAACTGCTTTTTAATATCTCATCCAGCAAATCATTTAATGGAACAGTGGCAAATGAAGAAGCATAATCAGATACCGCATAAGGAATGAATAATTGATCTCCGTGAATTATAGAACCGCATGAATACACAACGTTCGGTACATAACCATCTCTTTCCTCTTCGTTAGGCATTAACAAAGGTTCCTGCAAACGCCCTAATTCAATTGTTGGATCGTTTAA
>Ga0206932_1100_pt1 | contig 16336 bp, 18 predicted proteins | sample Alteio_BWOrgHeat_18_FD_153244 | JGI IMG/M metagenome (GOLD analysis project Ga0206932, IMG submission 153244) | Enriched cells from forest soil in Barre Woods Harvard Forest LTER site, Petersham, Massachusetts, United States -... | ecosystem: Environmental > Terrestrial > Soil > Temperate forest >...
ACAGCCTTCTGAGGTAAATAATTCAACAACTGCAAAACCTTCATCGACATTTGTTGCAGCAGGTTTTTTTGCAGATGAATCAACACAACTAAATGAAGTTGATATTGATGCAATAACAATTAAAAAAACAAGTATTTTCATTGATAAAAATTTAAGTCATCAACGTAATTCAACTGGCTTCAGTTGCCTTAGTCTTGTTAAAGAAATTTCAGTATAATCTTTAATAATCAAATCTGCTTCTTTTATTTCTTCAGCAGTATGTGTTGTTGTTAACCCAACTACTTTCATGCCTGCAGCTTTTGCAGAACGAATGCCTACAACAGAATCTTCAAACGCCACACAATTTGAAGGAACCGCATTTACAGAGATGGCTGCTTTTAAAAATATTTCAGGGTGCGGCTTGCCTTGTGTGATCTGTGATGCATCAATCACGCTTGAAAAATAATTTTTTATCGGCACATGTTCAAACATGAAATTGATATTAGGCACCAGGCCTGATGTTGCAATTGCTTTTGGAATTTTTACTCTTTCCAGTTCTTCTAAAAATTCAAGCAAGCCATTTATTGGGTTTATATACGGTTTATATAAATCACGGTACATCGCTTCTTTTTCATGCGAGTATTCTTCAATTAATTCAGGACTTAAAGTTGTATTGAAAACATAATTAAAAATATCGCTGTTGATTCTGCCATTAATATTTTTCGTGTATTCTTCTTTTGAAAAAGGTTTGCCGATCTTATCATAAAAAATTTTCCATGCTTCAATATGATAAGCATTGTTATCTACAAGCGTTCCATCTAAATCAAAAATTACAGCTTCAGGAAACATTCGCCTTAATTAAAAATGTGAAGTGATTTAATCATGATTTATTCATGGCTTTATTAAACTCAGCGCTCTTATTTTTTGGAATGCTTAAGCTCGTCCAGTCTTCATCTTTTACCATGCGGCCTATATAAACAATTTGGCCAACATGATAACCATAATGATCAATTTGACGAACGATTGCATCAACCACTAAAAGCGGTTCATTGCGAATAGTAATTGTTTTCATTACATCATCAGCATTCAAACTTTTCAATGTATTAAAAACACATCGCCAGCCCTTGTTCCAGGCATTTAAAACGTCTTCTTTTGTTGTAAGAACATCTTCAAATTCTTTATCTCTTTCACGCCATGTTTTTTCACCGTCTTCGGTTAAAAAATTTGTCCAGCGGCTAAGCATATTGCCACTCATATGTTGTACAATTACTGCAATCGAGTTGCTTTCTTTAGATGGCTTAAAAAAGAAATCTCTTTCATCCAATTGCGCAAAAGTTTTGTCAGCTAATAACTTTTGGCCATTAAATTTTTTGATTGTTGATTGTAAAAAAGCTTCTTCTGTTTTCATGGTTAATTTTTTTGTGATGAACATTTGTTCTTCGTGGCATCACGGTTGTGTCACTCACTTGTACGATATATCATTGAGCAGCTAATATCCGCTCACACTATCATCACCACGAATATCTGCAGTGGCTTCACGTTTTCCATCCGGTAAAATTTTTATCAGTTCAGTTCTGCCAATAGCTTCACGCGTCTCTAATGTATAACCCATTGCTTTTAATTGTTCAGCGGTATTTTCAGAAAATCCTTTTTCAATAAAAACTGTATCCGGCAACCATTGATGATGAAACTTTGGTTTATCAACAGCATCTTCAGCACTCATTCCAAAATCAACAACATTAACTATCGTTTGAAAAACAGAAGTTGTAATAGTTGTTCCGCCCGGGGTTCCCACAACCATAAATGGTTTATTATCTTTCAAAACCAAAGTCGGCGTCATCGAACTTAACATGCGTTTGCCCGGAGCAATTGCATTTGCATCGCCGCCAACAGCTCCATACATATTTGGTACGCCGGGCTTAATACTGAAATCATCCATTTCATCATTCAGAAAAAAACCTGCACCACCAACAACGGTTTTGCTGCCATAACCATTATTTAATGTTGTGGTAACTGCAACCATGTTTCCATCTGCATCAATTATACTTATATGTGTCGTTTGATCGCTTTCATGCACATTGCCTGCTTTTATATTTTTGCTTACGCCAGCTTTTGTTGAATCATAATCACTCATTCTATTTTTAACATACGCATCGCTCAACAAAATATTTTGCGGCACATTCCAGAAATCAGGATCGCCTAAATGCTCTGCACGATCTGCGTAAGCTCTACGCTCTGCTTCTATCATCAACTGTACACTTTTCTGTGTTTGAAATCCATAATCGTGCATTGGATAAGGTTCGATCATTTTAAGCATTTCACCTAAAATAATTCCACCGCTGCTTGAAGGCGGAAAACTAATTACATGATAACCGCGATAGTCAAACTCGATTGCTTTGCGCGGCTTGCATACATAATTTTTCAGGTCATCATAACTTATTATTCCTTTACCACGCTGCATTTCTTCAACAACTAGTTTTGCGGTTTCGCCTTCATAAAAACCTTTTAAGCCATTATCACGAATGCGCTTTAATGTTGCTGCTAATTCCGGCTGAAATAAAGTATCACCTCGTTTCCATTCTTCAGGTTTTACAAATGCAGTTGGCTTTGTATTGTATTTAATAAAATCTTCTTTATTTGAATTGAAACTTACAGCCTCGCTCTCTGTTAATACATAACCTTTTTCTGCAAGATCAATTGCAGGTTGTGTCAAATCCTTGAAAGGAAGTTTTGCATATTTATACTCCGCAAATAAACCGGCAACCGTTCCCGGCACACCTGAAGACAAATGCCCGTTTTGCGAAAGATCAGTTCTGGCATTACCAGCCGAATCTATATACATATTGCGGCTTGCTTTTGAAGGCGCTTCTTCACGATAATCCAATGCAATGAGTGAATCATTTTTTGTTCTTGCAATGGTAAATCCGCCGCCGCCTAAATTACCTGCACCCGGATATACAACGGCTAAAGCAAGCTGTGTTGCGATCATAGCATCAAAAGCATTACCACCACGTTTTAAAATGGCTAAACCCACTTCACTTGCCAAAGGTTCTGCGCTTACCACGCAGCCATGCGTTATGGTTAAATTTTTTGTTGAGGTATAATGATATGGATCTGCTTCAAGACCTGCGCCAACAATGGGCTTATGCGATTGTGCGCAGGAACTAAAAACAATATTTGTGCAAAGAATTATGAACAGCAATTTTTTCATGTATTCAAACCTAAGAAAAAATTTGTTGGAGTGAAAGATTTTAACGGAAGTGGATGGCAATGAATTATTTCTAATGAATAAATTGTGGCGCAGCAGTTTTTTAAGAAATGTCAGGCGGCATTTATATTTAATGCCTTTATTGAATTTAGTATGGCGCTTTTACTATTTTTTTCCTCCTCGATATCAAAGTCATCCTGAAGCCCCAGCCAAAATTTTGCAGAGTTGCCAAAGTATTTACTAAGCCTTAAAGCAGTATTTGCAGTAATACGTCTATTGCCTTTAATAATTTCAGAGACCCGGGTTTGAGGTATTTCAATATCCTTTGAAAGCTTATAAGCGGTTATATTCAGAGGAATCAAAAATTCTTCCTGAAGTACTTCGCCGGGATGGATATTTTTAAGCCTTGCCATAATAGAGTTTTAATGATAATCTATAATTTCTACTTTAGAAGCATTTCCGGAACTCCAGTTAAATATAATGCGCCATTGATCATTTATCCTGATGCTATAAAAATCCTTTAAATTTCCAGAAAGCTTTTCCAGCCTGTTGGAAGGAGGAATTCTTAAATCAGCCAAATTAAAAGAATTATTAAGCATCCTGAGCTTTCTTCTGCCTGCTTCCTGAATTTCTTTCGGAAGTTTTTTTACCCGTTCACCATTCCAAATCTTTTCTGTTTCTGAATTGCCGAACGAAATAATCATGCTTCTTTAATACTAACGTTAAAGGTAAGTATTTTACAAAGTTTAGCAAAATGCACAGGAAGTTAATATAACCAACCTTTCACTTTCAATCATCATCTTTCTTCTCACTTTGTTTTACAAACGCAGCGCGTTTTGGTGCCGGCACAACAGCATCAGCCCCTTTAACCGCTTTCCAGATTACTTCAGTAAATTCTCTATCAGGTATTAAATCTTCTTTACTAAAATCAAAAGTTTCGCTCTTACGTTGCCAGGCATTTTCTGCTGTATTTTTTTGGTTGATGTCATACTGCAAAGGCCTTACATTGTATGGTGTTAAATCCGGTGTTGATTGAAAGCAACGCCACATAGATGGTGACGAAGCATCGTATTGGCTCATTGGCGGAAGCCCTAATATCAATTCAATAGTGCGCAACATTGATGTTGTGGAATACATCGTATGATCAACGTAATGGCGTTTTACAAAACCACCGGTTACATAAGCCGTGCTTCTGTGTGCATCTACATGATCCGGCCCATCCTGTGCATCATCTTCCAAAATAAAAACAACGCTTTGCTGCCATACTGAACTCTTACTTAAATAATCTACAAACATTCCAACTGCAAGATCATTTTCTGCAACATAAGCAAACGGTGTAGGCTTGCCTTTTGAGAATCCTGATGTATGATCATTTCCAAAACGCAATGTATTTAAATGCGGCAATGCATTGATGGCAACCAACGAATCAAAATCTTTTTTCCATTGATTAAAACGAACCGTATCTCTTACATTTAAATCCCAACCTGTGTAATATGGACAAAGATGATCTTTTAAAACAGGAATGTTTGGCTGGTAATCATCCGCAAATTCGCCGTAGGTTCTGTAACTAACTTTTGACCTTGCGCAATCATTCCAGATAAATCCATCTTTATTATTTGCAATAGCACGATTGCCTTCACCATCATAACTGCCACCACGTCCTCCATAACTTGTAGGCCAGGTTTTTTCAAGATAGTCGTCTGCATAAGCGCCCATGCTCCAGTTATGCCCGTCCGCACTTACTTCTGCGTTCACATAAAAATTATCAAGCAATACAAAATCTCTTGATAATGCATGTTCATTAGGCGTTATTTTTTCACCAAACAAACAAAGGCTTGTATCACCATTTCCTTCAGGCATATCGCCTAAAACCTGGTCATACGTTCTGTTTTCTTTAATAATATAAAACACATATTTTATGGGTGACGCATCTCCTATTTTTTCAGGAATAGGATTATCCTTTGCACCTTCAGATTCTAATTCTTTGTTTTTATTATAAGGTGTATTTTTATAAACCTGCTGCGAGTAAAAATTTAATTCCTGTTGTGTTGGCGTGTTGATAATGCTTAACGTGCCTTTAAATAATCCGCCGATATAATACTGATCATTGTCTCCTTTTTGATAACCTATTGTTGAATTGGTATGAAATGGATCGAACAAAGGATTAGCCATTGAAGTAAAACCTTTTCCATTAGCAACATAAATTTTATTACCGATTGTTTTTACGCATGTTGGATACCAGCCAACCGGAATAAAACCTTTTGCTGTACTGCTGCCCGGCTTACTTACATCAAAAACAGCAAGACAATTATTATCAGCATTGGCGATATACAAAGTTTTTTCATCACCACTTAATGCAACGCTGTTGGTGGTTGAGCCCTGTCTTGAATCAGGATACAACGCAGCATTGAGTGTTTCAAGCACTTTACGTTGATGTATATTGATTACGGAAACGCTGTTATCATTTGCATTGGCAACATATAACCATTGGCCGTTTTTTGACAAACACATATCATTTGGATTATCACCAACAGCAATGCTATCTGTAATTTTTTTTGTGATTGTATTGAAGATTTTTATTTTATCAGCGCCCCAAACTGTGATATACAATTCTTTTTTATCTGGAGATAGTAAACAAGTATATGCTTCTGCGCCCAATGCATCTTTTTGAATGATCGTTTTTGTTTTCAGATCAATCGTGTATAAACTATTATTTTCTTTGGTAACTACATACATTATTTGCCTTGCATCATCTATATCAATTCCTGCTGGTGAAATTTTTGCAGGCCAGGGATTACCTAAAATAATACTGTCTTTTAACTTAAGTTTATTGTTGATGATCGCATATTTTAAAATACGATTATCATTGCCGCCGGAAGCGTACAGGTATTTTTCATCAGCACTAAATTTTAAACCCAGCCATGATTTAGCAATATCAATACTGTCAAGCCTTTTATCATGTTGCGCATCAAACAACAAAATGCTTTGCGTGCTTTGGCCATTGTTGGTAACCGCGATATATTTTTTGGTTGATGAAACTGCAATATTCAAAGGCAGATCGCCTAATGGCAAACTTTTACCAACCGGTGTTAAGCTCCAACCGTTTGGCAATTTTATTACTTCAGGTAATTTTATTTTTTGTTGTGCTAAACATTGCAGCGAGCAACACAACAGGGTCAGTATAACAATAACACTACTAATTTTTTTCATTGTATAGATTGATAAAATGAATACGAATGTAAGCCAGTTTATTTTTCATATTGGCTGCAAAAACATTATCTTATTTTGAAGAAAATAAAGATCATTAAAGTTTGGGATTCCATCATGTCGAGATAAAAGACCTTTCCCGAAATTCTAACAGTAAAAAATTAAAGAGACCTCTCCTTACGTCGAGGTGGCGCCTTAAACATTCCGTTGATACCTACTTTCATTAACCCAAAGCCAAAATTAATTTTTCTATTAACGATTTTATTTTTGTTCCTGTTTTATTGAAATATAGATTTGCCCATGCTTAAAATTGAATTGTCTACCCTGCAGTTTCACAGCTTTCATGGTGTGCATGAAGAAGAAACTAAAACCGGTGGCAATTTTGAAGTTGATCTTGTTGTTTTTTTTGAGCCGGAAACAATGCCTGTAAAACATTTACACGAAACAATTGATTATACCAGGCTGTATACAATAGTAAAGCAGCGCATGGAAAAACCAACGCGTTTGCTTGAAACGCTTGTTACAGAAATTGCTGATAAAATAATGAGTGAATTTTCAGCGGTAGACGAGATTTCGGTTGCCATAAAAAAGTTGAATCCTCCAATACCTTTTTTTAATGGAAGTGTTTCTGTTGAATACAAAACAAAAAGAAAATCTTAATTGCATTGAATATGATGTGTTGTTATAAGAAATTATTTGTGCTGCCTTTACTCTTATTCTTTTCTATGCGGATTTTAGCGCAGAATAATGCAAACCTACTGCGGGATGCGCATAATCTTGAACTAAAATTTGATGAAGCCGGCGCTTTGGAAAAGTATAAACAAATTACTGCAAGTGATGTTTACAATATTGATGCACTGGTTAAATGCGCTGAGCTGAATTGCAGCATCGGTGCACGTGAAAAAGATAATAAATCCAAACTGGTATATTTTACTGCCGCACAAAATTTTGCACAACAAGCTTATACAAAAGATTCCACGAATGCAGATGCCTGTTACGCAATGGCGCTTGTAGCAACAAAATTTTCCACAGTGGAAACTGACAATAAAAAATTGGTTCCATACATTAAGCAAATAAAAGTTTATACAGATAAAACGCTTGCCATTAACAGCAATCATGCAAAGGCAAATTATATTTTAGGCAATTGGCATTTTGAACTTATTCTTTCATCATGGCTTAAAAAACCAGGAATGAAAAATTTTTATGATGGCATATTTGATACACAGGTTGATTCAGCAGCTTATTTTATGGAAAAATGTCGAAGCATTGAACCTTATTATGCGTTGAATTACCTGGACCTTGCTAAAGTATATGCTTATGACCATCAGCCCGGAAAAGCGATTGAAGTATTAAATAAATTAGTAAAATTGCCTAACCGCATGTACGATGATGAAGCCATAAAACAGGAAGGAAAGCAAATGCTTGCAACGATGCAATAACCAGTTCCCAAGTTTCAGTGTTTAAGTGTTTCAAAGTTGCTTATAATAATGAACCATTGAATCATTGAAACATTTAAATAAACTATAATGATAAAAAAAGTTTCAGTAATTGGCGCTGGTACAATGGGCAATGGCATTGCGCATGTATTTGCACAAAATAATTTTGAAGTAAATCTTGTTGATGTAAATGCTGTACAACTTGAGAAGGCTTTACAAACGATTGCAAAAAACTTTGATCGCCAAATTGCAAAGGGAAATATTACGGAAGAAATAAAAAAAGAATCGCTTGCAAATATTTCAACATTCACAGTAATAAAAGAAGGCGTTCAGGATGCAGATATTGTTGTAGAGGCAGCCACAGAAAATATTGAATTGAAACTGAAAATCTTTAAAGAAATTGATGAAGCTGCACCTGTTTCTGCAATACTTGCATCAAACACATCGTCTATATCTATCACAAAAATTGCTTCTGTTACAAAACGCGCTGAAAAAATTATCGGCATGCATTTTATGAACCCTGTTCCGGTAATAAAACTTGTAGAAATTATAAATGGATTTACAACTGATGCAGCCGTTACACAAACCATAATTGAATTAGCAAAACAGCTTGGCAAAACGCCTTGTGTGGTGAATGATTATCCTGGCTTTATTGCCAATAAAATTTTAATGCCGATGATAAACGAAGCTATTTATAGTTTGTATGAAGGCATTGCAGGCGTTGAGGAGATTGATACAATAATGAAGTTGGGAATGGCTCATCCGATGGGGCCGCTACAGCTTGCAGATTTTATTGGCCTTGACGTTTGTCTTTCTATTTTAAATGTATTGCATGAAGGTTTTGGCAATCCAAAATATGCACCTTGTCCTTTATTGGTTAATATGGTAACTGCCGGAAAACTAGGTGTAAAAAGCGGTGAAGGATTTTACACATATTCTACCGGCAGTAAAGAATTAATTGTTAGCAAACGCTTTTTACATTAAGCGTTTTCATGTACAAGTTTTTCCTGGTCACGCAAAGCCTTTACTTCATCGTGTGCACCTTTTAATTCTTCTTTCTGACGATTAATTAATGCATATAAATAAGCCGGTAAATTTTCGGTACTTAATGCTGTTTTATATGCTTTCTGAGCAGCATCTTCCCCAAATTCGCAACTGTCTAAAACAGTTTGACGATCATGCCCGGTAAACAAAGCTTTTACGTCCATCCATGCACGATAAATTTTACCGCTGCTGGTTGTGCCTTTATCCATATCTGCGTGTAAAGTTTGCACTTCAGTTCCCAATGCATTTCTTATGTTGCGGCTTTGATCTATAAAACCTGTAAACAATGATTTAAGATCATCATTTTCATCTTTCAATTCTTTTAGTGCTTTTTCATAACCGTTAATACGATCGTTATTTATCTGAATAAGATCGTTTAATACTTCAACAACTTTTTGATTGTTTTCCATAAAAATTATTTTTGAATATCAATAGAAATTTCGTGCCATTAATTAAGAATAAAAGCTAAAAAAATTTAAGAACGAATTTTGTTATAATATTAACCTGAAATGATCAACAATCAAATAACCGCTTTATTTATTCTTGCTGTACCCATTGCCTGCATTGCATGGACGGTGACACATGAAGAGATATTTTCAGAGATAAAAAATTATTGTACAAAATGCAGCGAGGAAAGCAGGAACTTGTTGAAAAGAAAATTCTTTTATTTGTTTACCTGTGAATATTGTTTCAGCCATTATGTAACTGCGCTTATGCTGATAATAACAAAATATCATTTGTTGTATGCTGATTGGAAAGGTTACCTTGTTGGTTTCTTTTCGCTTGTATGGGTTGCAAACATTTATATGAGCATTTATGCGAGAATACGCGTTAACCTTAAAAAAGAAAAAATTGAAGCTGATATGATTGAAGAAGAAAAAAATAATAATCATAATGATTAATTTTAGGAATGCCATCAAAAAAAATTAAACGAAGGGAATTTATAAAATTGAACAGCGGTTTATTGTTAGCTGCCGCAATTCCTGCATCATTCATCAATAAAAAGTATAAACCTTTACTTTCATTTTCCACGTTAGGTTGCCCGGATTGGTCTTTTGAAAAAATTGCAAATTTTGCTGCTGAAAATAAGTATGATGGAATTGAATTCAGGGGAATTGAAAGAGAATTGGATTTGACAAAATGCAAAGCTTTCAGCGATGAAAACATTTCATCTTCAATACAATTACTGCAAAGCAAAAATTTAAAAGTTGTTGATTTGGGTTCATCATGCGCATTGCATTTACCCGAAGGTGAAGAGCGGCAAAAAAATCTTGATGAAGGAAAGCGTTTCATTGATTTAGCGCAAAAATTAAAATGCCCTTATATAAGAGTTTTTCCAAATGATTTTCCTGATGATCAAACGCATGAAAAAACTATTCAGCTTATTGCTGACGGCTTAAAATATCTCGGCGATTATGCCTCAGGAAAAATTGATGCTGTGCTGCTTGAAACACATGGCAAAGTAGTTTATACTGCAGATATTTTAAATATTATGCAACAGGTTTCGCACCCGCATGTGGGTTTAGTTTGGGATGCATACAACATGTGGTCAGTTACAAAAGAGCCGCCTGCAACGGTGTATACTTCACTAAAAAATTACATCAGACATACACATATTAAAGATGCAAAAATGGTTAATGGCAAAGAGCAATATGTTTTATTAGGAACGGGTGATTCTGCGATTTTCGAAGCAATAGATATCTTGGCAAAAAATAAGTTCAGTGGTTACTATAGTTTTGAATGGGAAAAATTATGGCATCCTGAAATTGATGCACCGGAGATTGCAATTGCTGATTATCCTAAAGCTATGGAAAAGCATTTTGAAAGTTTGAATTTATAAACATGCATTATTTATCGTTGTTTATCACGCATCTGTTCAAAATAAAACAACAAAACAAAATCAATTAATTTTGGCAGATAAAAATAAAAGCCAATAAAATATAATTTTAATACCATGAAAGAAATGATAATTAATATACCGGATGATTCTACCTCACTTGTTATTGAATTGGTAGAAAAATTAGGCGGAAATATTAAGTCAGAAGCAAAACAAAGTCTCTCAAAAAAGAAAAAACCAGAGCCAACCTTTATGTTTGGCAAATGGAAAGATTTTGATATTGATGCTGTAAAACTGAGAGAAGAATTATGGACAAGAAAGTTTTAGTAGATACTGATATAATTATTAAATCATACCGTGGTAATTCAACAATATATAAGGAACTACTGGCAATTAAAGAAAAGTTTGCAGTATCTGTTGTAACTGCATTTGAATTACTTAACGGAGCTAATAATATCAAACAACTTGCTTCAACCAGAAAAGAATTAAAAGCATATACAATTCTGCATTTTGATACAGAGATTTCTGTGCTCGCTTTACAGCTTTTTTCAAAATATTCAATAACCAGAAAACTACAGATTGCAGATTTATTAATTGCGGCAACTGCTTTACATTTTAATCTTGAACTATATACTGATAATAAAAAGCATTATGACTTTATTGAGGGCTTAAAATTTTATAAAAAGAAATAAAAGCCAAAAAAGGAGAGTTAGCTATTGCGTAAACCAGTATCATTTTAAACAAATTCAATGTCTCCAATTCTTCTTTTTGTATTTGTACTGATCTACTTTTTAGTGTTGCTTGGAGTTGCCTGGTACACAAGCCGCAATGCAGATAACAATTCTTTTTTTATCGGCAACCGCAACAGCAACTGGATGCTTGTTGCATTTGGAATGATTGGCACATCATTAAGCGGGGTAACATTTGTTAGCGTTCCCGGAACCGTTGGCAGCAATGGTTTTGGTTACTTCCAGGTTGTCATTGGAAATTTTATTGGTTATTGCTTGATCGCCTTTATACTATTGCCGCTGTATTATAAAATGCAGGTAACTTCTATTTACAATTATTTACTAAACAGGTTTGGGAAAACTTCTTATAAAACAGGCGCATTGTTTTTCATTATATCAAGAATTCTTGGCGCAACTGCAAGATTATATTTAGTGATAAATGTGTTGCAGATATTTATTTTAGATAACATGCATGTGCCTTTTTGGGTAACCACATTTATCATTTTATTAATGATCTTGCTCTACACTTTTGAAGGTGGTGTTAAAACAATTGTATTTACCGATATGCTTCAAACTACCTGCATGTTGCTCGGTCTTATTGTTTGTATTTTTTTTATAATGAAAACATTAAACTTTTCATTTGCGGAAACAATTCAATCATTACAAAAAAATAACTACACGAAAATTTTTAATACACATATAAAAAGCAGTTCGTTCTTTTTAAAACAAATTATCGGCGGCGCTTTTTTAACCATTGGTATGACCGGCCTTGACCAGGAAATGATGCAAAAAAATATCAGTGTGCGAACATTAAAAGATTCTCAAAAAAACATGCTTACATTCAGTATGATTTCTGTTGGCGTAAACTTTTTGTTTTTGTTTTTAGGCGGATTATTATATGTATTTGCATCTTCAAAAAACATTACAATAAAAGGTGATGATCTTTTTCCAACTGTTGCTTTAAGTTATCTGCCTCCTGTTGTTGCTATCATTTTTATTATTGGGTTGATATCGGCTTTATTTCCCAGTGCAGACGGTGCTTTAACAGCACTTACTTCATCTTTTTGTATTGATATTTTAGGTTTGAAAAGAAATGTTTTATTAACAGAAAAGCAAGCCAAAAAAACAAGAATACTTGTGCATGTTTCATTTGCAATTATTTTCTTTTTATGCATTATGATCTTTAAAATGATTAATGATAAATCAATCATAGATGTGATATTAAAAGTTGCAGGGTATACTTATGGCCCTTTGCTTGGCTTATTTATTTTCGGCATTTTTACAAAACGAATGTTACCGCAAAATGCTTTAATGGTTATGATATGCATAGCTGCGCCAATCTTATCATACATACTTAGTATGAATGCAACAAAATGGTTTAACGGTTATTCAATTGGAATAGAGTTGTTACTTATAAATGGCTTACTTACTTTTGCGGGTCTTTTGCTTGTATCAAAACATAATACAAATGCAGTGGATTGAAAAGATTGCTGAAGATTATGCTGAGAAGTTTACAACAAAGCCTGATAATAAATTACAAAAAATTTATAACGATACATTAGCAAATCATCCTGAAGCGCATATGATGAGTTCTGATGTGCAGGGAAAATTTTTAGAATTTATAAGTTCTTTGCTTCAGCCAAAATATATTTTAGAGATTGGAACGTTTACAGGTTTTAGCGCAATTTGTTTGGCAAAAGGTTTAACAACCAATGGAGAATTGCATACGATAGAATTGCGTGAAGATGATGCTAACACTGCGTGGAAAAATATTTCTGCCGCTGGTATGAATGAAAAAATACATTTACACAAGGGTGATGCAAAGCAAATAATTACGGAATTGGATTATAAATGGGATTTGATTTTTATAGATGCAGATAAAACTTCGTACATAACATACTACGAAGAGGCTTTAAAACGTTTAAGTGATCGTGGTTTTATCCTGGCGGATAACGTTCTGTTTCATGGCCAGGTACTTGAAAAAAAAATTGACGGGAAAAGCGCAAAAGCAATTTCAGAATTTAATAATCATGTTTTGAACGACGAGCGAACCGAACAGGTTTTTTTAACTATAAGAGATGGTTTGCTTCTGATAAAAAAGAAATACTGATGAAGAATTTTCTTATTTTATTTTTTGTTGCCGCATGTTTGGGTACAAAAGCACAGAGCAACGAAGTTGTTAACGCTTACATAGATGAATACAAACAGTTGGCAATTGATGAAATGATCCGAACTGGTGTGCCTGCTTCTATAACATTGGCACAGGGAATTTTAGAATCCAACGCAGGCCAGTGCACACTTACGCAACAATCCAATAATCATTTTGGAATTAAATGCAAAGATGATTGGACGGGTGATGTTGTTTATCATAATGATGACAGGAAACATGAATGTTTCAGAAGGTATAATTCGGCAGAAGATTCTTACCGCGATCATTCTGATTTTTTAAAAACCCGGCCTAATTATGCTTCACTTTTTGATTTAGATGTTACCGATTATATTGATTGGGCTTATGGTTTAAAGTCTGCAGGTTATGCAACAAATCCTGCGTATGCAGCCTCACTCATCAAAACAATTGAAAAATATAATTTAGAAGATATTACGCTGGTTGCTTTACAACAAAGCAATCAAATAAATGTTGTTGCATCAAATGTTCAGCCACAGCAGAATATTGAATTTACAAATGCTTCGCTGGTTGAAAAACAAGATACCAAAAACTATAATGCAAAAGTAGTGCAATACCCCGGCGGCGTATTCCGCATTAACCAGGCAAATGTGTTATATGCAAAACAGGGAACATCCTTATTTGCACTGGCAACCCAATATGATATACCTTATAAAAAACTGCTTCAATATAATGACCTGGATAATGTTGATATTTTACAGGAGTCAACACTTATCTATCTTGAAAAAAAACAAAAAAACGGTTCTAAAGATTATCATATTGTTTCATCAAATGAAAACATATATGATATTGCCCAGGAAGAAGGCGTTCAGTTAGAGAGCTTGCTTGCCTACAATAATCTTCCAAAAAATGCGCAACCAAAAACCGGCGATAAAATTTTATTGTACAAAAGATAATATTCCTCTTATTGTGATTCATAAGTGCTGATCGTCATTTCGACGATAGGAGAAATCTCTGCAACAATTTCAAACTTTATCAATATAAGAGATGTCTCGTTCCCCGGCATGACGTTCAAAGCGGTTGAATAAAGTTTAATTTGCTTGCTAAAAGCAGTTTGCATGCACGAGATCCGCGTTCACGACAAAATTTTTGTTCCTTACCTATCTCAACCAGAAATTGAAGCAGCAATAAAAAAACTTGCTGCGTTGATCAGCACAGATTATGCAGATGAATGCCCTCTGTTCATTGCCATATTAAATGGCTCTTTTATGTTTGCCGCAGAATTGTTTAAATGGATTTCTATTCCTGCAGAAATTTGTTTTATAAAACTTGCATCTTATAAAGGCACTACCTCCTCAGGGCATATTATTACATCCATCGGGCTTGATACAGAAATAAAGAACAAGCATGTTATAATTCTTGAAGACATTATTGATACAGGAAAAACATTGCATTATTTTCTTCCGCAATTGCATGATCAGCAACCTGCATCTTTAAAAATTGCTGCATTGCTGCATAAGCCTTCTGCACATATTTATAATGTACCGCTTGATTACAATTGCTTTAAAATTCCAGACAAATTTGTTGTTGGGTTTGGATTAGATTATAATGGGCTTGGAAGAAATATCCCAGCGATTTACCAGGTAAAAGAATAAAGGATTTTTTAGCTGAAGACTTCCTTCACCTTATCAAAAAAGCTTTTTTCGCTTTTACCAGGTTGCGGTTTAAAGTTTGGGCTTACATTCATTTGATTGAGCATTTCTTTTTCTTCATGCGTTATATTTTGCGGTGTCCACACATTTACGTGTATCAACTGGTCGCCTTTTCCATAACCATTTACATCAGGAAAACCTTTGCCTTTTAACCTGAATATTTTTCCGCTTTGTGTACCTGGCGGAATTTTTATTTTAGCTCTTCCATCAATTGTTGGCACTTCTACATTGGTACCAAACACAGCATCGGGAAATGAAATGTGTAATTCAAATGCAACATTTAAACCATCACGTTGCAATTCTTTATGCGCCTCTTCTTCAATCAGCACAATTAGATCACCTGGAGCCCCGCCACGTTCACCGGCATTGCCTTTTCCGCCTAAACTTAATTGCATGCCTTCCTGTACGCCGGCAGGGATATTAATGTTCACTGTTTCTTCGCCATACACACGTCCTTCACCTTTACAAACGGTACATTTATTTGTTATCATGGAGCCTTCGCCGTTGCAGGTTGGGCAAGTGCTCACCGTTTGCATCTGGCCAAGAAAAGTACTGGTAACTTTTCTTACCTGTCCGCTGCCGCCACAGGTGTTACATGTTTGAATGCTGCCTTTATCTTTTGCGCCGCTGCCACTACAGGTAGTACAAGGCACATATTTTTTTACTTTGATGTTTTTTGTAACGCCTTTGGACATTTCTTCGAAATTCAACCTGAGTTTTATACGAAGATTACTGCCGCGGGTTCCATGACCTCTGCCGGCTCCACTGCTTCTTCTTCCACCGCCAAAAAAATTGCCGAAAATATCATCGCCGAAAATATCTCCAAACTGGCTGAAAATATCTTCCATATTTACGTTCTGGCTTCCGCTAAAACCTCCACTGCCTGGCGCAAATGCAGCATGGCCATAGCGATCATATTTTGCTTTTTTATCTGCATCGCTTAAAACTTCATAAGCTTCTGCTGCTTCTTTAAATTTTTCTTCGGCTTCTTTATTGCCCGGATTTCTGTCGGGGTGATATTGCATAGCCACTTTGCGGTATGCTTTTTTTATCTCGTCAG
>Ga0206932_1102_pt1 | contig 15364 bp, 10 predicted proteins | sample Alteio_BWOrgHeat_18_FD_153244 | JGI IMG/M metagenome (GOLD analysis project Ga0206932, IMG submission 153244) | Enriched cells from forest soil in Barre Woods Harvard Forest LTER site, Petersham, Massachusetts, United States -... | ecosystem: Environmental > Terrestrial > Soil > Temperate forest >...
GATCATATTATCGTCAAGCGGAATGGTAAGGTTTTTTGCATTGCCGCCGCTGATATATAAGCGATCATAATTGAAAACAGTTTTTAAAATAGCAAACACTTTTTTCATTCTGTAATTCCAGTGGTCCTTGCCTTTTCTTTTATATGCAGCTTCACCAATGTATTCATCATAATCCCTGTCTGTTTTTACAGGATGATGTGCAATTTCAAAATGCGGTAATAACTTACCATCAAGCAACAGCGCAGTGCCAAAACCGGTTCCAAGTGTTACCATCATTTCAAGTCCTTCACCGCTTACCATACCAACACCCTGCAGGTCGGCATCGTTCACCACTTTGGCAGGCCTGCTCAGCAACGCAGAAAGGTTTGTTTGCAAAGGATAATCTGCCCAGCTTTCTGAGCCAAGATTCGGCGCTGTTTTTATAATACCGTTTTTTACAAAGCCCGGAAAACCAACAGATATTTTATCGTAACCCGTAAAATTTTTTACGAGTTCCTTTATCAGGTTTATTACATTAACCGGCGTAGAAGGCTGCGGCGTAGGCATTCTTGCATAATCTGAAATGGGAACGCCTTCCGCATTTAATATAGTTGCTTTTATGTGTGAACCGCCAATATCAATAGTTAGAATATTTATCTCCGTATTGTTTTCCATGTGATAAGCTTAGTAATGAATGAAGTAATTTTTCATGGGCGATATTATGAATATTTTTCTTTTAGCTATTACCTTCTTATGCACATAATGATATAAAATATTTGAAAAGAATAAAAGGCAGGCAGAAATAATTACTCAGCTTTCCTGTTTTATCTTTTCCCACTCTTTTGAAGCAAGCACCATTCTTATTTCGCCAAAGGTTACTGCATCACCCAACCTTTGTTTTACCGGCATAATGGAATTTCCTTCAAGATTTTCAAGATGCGGTTCTATTAAAATAAGTTTTTCTGTTTTTACCAGCTCGTTCACTGAAATTATTCCGCGGCGAATATAAAATGCAAGATGTGATTCAATGGTTGATACAGCAAGATTACGCAACCTCGCTATATCAGCAATGGAATTTCCTTCTTTATGCAGTTTATAGCTAATGGTTCTGGTATCCTCTTTTTGTTCTGTTGCTGATTTTTCTTTGCGTTCTTTTTTGGGTTGTTTTGCCGCAATAGATGACGAAAAGTTATGTTCGCTACAATATTCATTTATCACTTCTAAAAAAGCACGGCCATATTGTTTTGCTTTTGCCTGCCCAAAGCCGCTTATCTTAACCAGTTCATCTAAATTCTGCGGAAGATATTCTGCCATTTCATCAATGGTTGTACTGCCTGCAACATAATAGACAGGAACATTTTTTTGTTCGCAGATCTTGTTGCGTAGTTCTCTTAATTTTTTATGCAGTTGCGGATGCAGGCTTTCTGTTTTTTTATCAGAAGCCGTTGCATAAGCATTTGCTGTAAATCCAGGGACGACGAAGTTCTTTTTATGCTGGTAATAATTATTTATTGAAAATTTCTGCACGCAACAATTCAGCAAATATTTTTTCTCAGCAAGTAAAACAAAAACTTCTTTCAATAAATCGTTATAGGCTTTTGCATGTTGCTTACTGTCAGTAGATGCGGGAGATTGTTTTAAAAAATTAATTATTTCATCCAGTTGCTGTATAAAATATTGCGAAGCTGCAATAAGCCGTTGCTGAATTTTATTGTTGTCTTCAGGTAATTCATCATCTTCAAAAAACTTATTAAGCTGAGCTTTAAATTTTTCGGCAATAGTTTGTAATGCTTTTATTTTATTTTCAGTTTCATCTATCCATGTTAATAATTCTGTGTTGAATGCGGCCGCATTATCTTTTACTGTTTTGTTCAATTCAGCGTATTGTTTTATTGCAACAGTAAAATCAAACAGCGATAAAAGAATTGTTTGCTGGTATTGTTTTTTAGATTGATGTAACTCCTGTTTTAAATTTTCTTCAGAAGCATTCCGTTCAGAAAATTCTATAATGTGCTGATCTGTTTGCAAACCAGAAGTTGTTACCTGGCTTTTAAGCACAATGCCTTTTAACGATGTGCAGCGGCTTAGCGCAACATATACCTGCCCGGGCGCGAAAGCATGGCTTGCATCAATTACAGCTTTTTCAAATGTTAGTCCCTGGCTTTTATGAATGGTGATTGCCCATGCAAGCCGTAATGGATATTGCGTGAATTTTCCGATAACATCTTCTTCCAGTTGCTGTGTTTGCTTATTGATGGAATAGCGTACGTTTTCCCAGGTTTCTTTCTGTACTTCAATAACTTCTTCTTCATTTTTACATTGAACAAAAATTGTATCTTCTTCAATCTTTGTAATCACACCAATCTTGCCGTTGAAATATCTTTTTATTTTCTCCTTATCATTTTTTATGAACATAACCTGTGCGCCAATCTTCAGCTCAAGTAATTCATCGGCAGGATAAGATTTTTCATAAAACTCTCCTGTTATTTCTGCTTTAAATGAAAACGATTTTTGTTTCAGTTTCGAAAGCTCGGCAGCATTTGTATTATCCGATTTATAATTGTGCGTTGTAAGAAAAATATAACCATCATTATTCAGCTCAAACCAGGGATCATAACGGCTGTTGAGCAACTGCATGCCTTCTTCGCTTAAATTATTATGCCGCACTTCATTTAAAACATGAATGAATGTTGCATCTGATTGCCGGTATATTTTCTGAAATTCAATATGAACCGGTGGAAACTGGTGTATTACCTGGCTGTGAAAAAAATAAGCGCTTTTATAAAACTGCGACAATAAATTCCATTCTTCATCAGGTATTATCGGCGGCAGTTGAAACATGTCGCCAATAAACAAAACCTGTACACCGCCAAATGGTTCATTATACCGGTAACGAAAATGTTTCAATACAGTATCAATAGCATCTAATGTATCGCAGCGCACCATGCTTATTTCATCAATAATTAATAATTCAAGTTGCTGTAAAATTTTGCGCTTCTCATTATTCAAACGCATTCTTCCCAGCAAACTATGTTTGTTCACTGCTTCATTGTTTTGCATAAAACCTTTTGCTTCGGGAATGAACGGCGATAAAGGCAATTGAAAAAAAGAATGGATGGTGGCGCCGCCGGCATTAATGGCAGCTACACCTGTAGGTGCTGTTACAGCAATTTGCTTTATACAATTTTGTTTGATGTATTTTAAGAAAGTTGTTTTTCCTGTGCCTGCTTTACCTGTAAGAAAAATATTGCGGCTGCTTTCATTAACCAGGTTTATGGCGAGCTGAAATATTTCATTATCGTGGTCTATTGGGTGCATAAGGTATTAAGGTAAAGAATATTAAAACAGCTTTGAAATATTGGGTTGATCTATCATCTGGATTTATTCTCATCAAACCCCAAACTGCCTTAAATGATGGTCAAGATGCTTATAACCAAGTATGCCCCATTCTTCTGCGGTCATTCTTCCGAAGAATGGATGCGACCTTGCTGCCATTGCATTTTTATCAGTTGTGAGCAATTTTTCTATGCTTGATTTCAGTTCCTGTTTTTTTTCGTAAAAATCAGGTTGGGTTTTAATTACAAAACTTGGGTCAGTTGGCAAGCCTTGTTTAAAAGGCTCATCTTTTAATATCATTCTCTTGCCCATTTTTCCAAATATAACACCCATAAGTGTGCGCTTTGGTGTTTGCTCTCCCAATGAAACTTTAATAGGCACAACGCAATGTGCCAGCATTTGAGATACTGTCATTTTTCCCCATTGCGCTTTTGCGTTTGGTTGCAGTGTTTCAAGCCGGTTCAATATTTCCGTTGAAGCATCTTTATCAAAAAGATTTTTCATGATGAATGTTATAAACCGAAGTTAACTGAAGTAAACAGAATTTTAAAACTCATATGTTTCATTAAACATTATTTTTATAAAAAATTAATTGCTATATGAGCCTACAGGTTATTGGTTCCGGTATTGGCAGAACCGGAACTCATTCTTTAAAACTTGCCTTAGAAATACTTGGTTTCGGAAAATGTTATCATATGGAAGAATTGCTTCGGGAGCCTGAGGACCTTATTTATTTTGAGCAGGCAGAAAAAGAAGAAGCAGTTGACTGGGATGAATTGTTTGAAGGATATACATCTGCTGTTGATTATCCCGTCTCGCGTTATTACAAAGAGATCATCAACGCTTATCCAAATGCCAAAGTTATTCATACTATTCGCGATGCCGAGTCGTGGTATAAGAGTGCTACGGAAACAATTTTCTGGGCAAGTAAACCTTCTTTAGGCCGCATACTAAAGATGATGATACGAATGCCTTTTTCTTCAGCTATAAGAGAAAGGTTGCCTGTGCTTAAATATAATGGAAGAATGGTTGATAATATTTTTGGAAAAGATTTGAAAAATAAACAGGAAGTAATAAAAAGATATAATGCAATTAATGAAGAAACACTTAATTTTCTTCCAAAAGAGCGCTCGCTTGTTTATGAAGTGAAATCCGGATGGGAACCATTGTGTAACTTTTTGAATGTGCCAATACCTTCAACCCCTTTCCCAAGATCAAATATAAGAGAACAGTTTAAAAAGAATGTTGCCGGCATTGCTGCGGGAAAACCGGTACAGATGTAAATAAAAAAGTCCTGCACAAAGCGGGACTTTTTATAAAAAGATTGTATTAGTATTAGATAGAAAGCATGCTCATATATTTTGCATCAGCTTTTGCACTGTCCATTTCTGTTGTGCCGTCATATCTTTCCTGCTCAACAATAAAATAGTTCATTCCTTCTTTTTTTAAATTTATTAAAATAGAAGGATAGTCAATGGAGCCTTCACCCAATGTACAGGAAGCATCTTTTTCGGTGGAGTTCTTTATCCTGTCTTTTACATGCCCAAGCCTGAAACGGTTCTTATATTTTTTTGCATAAGCAACAGGATCTGCCCCTGCAGTTACCACCCAGTAAATATCCATTTCAAAGTCTACGGTTTCAGGATTTGTATTAGTAAGCATTACATCTTCGGGAATTTGACTATCCTGTTCTTTAAATGAATAGTCATGGTTATGATAAGCGAAGCGGATACCATTCTTTTTACATATTTCTCCTTTCTGGTTAAACTCGTCTGCTATCTTTTTAAAATCATCAATTGATTTTTGCGGGCCTTTATACGGGCAAATCAAATACTCCATTCCGATAGATGCAGCATCAGCAGCTTTCTTCTCAAAATCTTTTTCAATATCGCAATGGCTTGAAATTATTTTCATGCCGAGTTCGTCCATATATTTTTTAAAATCCATTGCACTCATTCCCCAAAACATTCCCATTTTGCCTTCAAAACTTTCAATCTGTTTATAACCAAAAGATGCGAGTTGTTTTAAAACATCCTTAGGATCTTTTTCCAATGCAGTTTTTACACTCCATAACTGAATGCCATAAGTTTTAAGTTTTGAATTAGCAGCAAACAGATCATTCTTACTTATTAATCCTGCAGCAGTAAGTAAACCTGCGGTTTGTAAAAATTTTCTTCTTGATACTGACATAAAATTATTTAAAGAATTAATTACTGATGTTTGGTAATTTAAAAGTGAAAGGTGAGACGTAAGAACTTGTAACGTTTATTATTTCATCTCTCCCTTCTGCCGTTTTATACTTTAAGTTGCCCATGCTTTATCTCCTTTTTTATAAGGAATGCAACCCTGGTAACTGCCGGGTACTGCTACATAACGCAATGCTTGTGTAGCACCTGGTTTTGATGTAAAATAGCCCCACAATGTAAGTTGTTTCATCATACCAAAATAATGCGGATCATCTTTCGGGTCACGTTTGTAAGTGCCTGCGTCCAGGTCCAGTTTGCGCTGATGTTTTTCTTCGTCCGTCATTTTACTGGCGCGGTCTGCAATTTCTTTGTCATGATCTTTTGCTTCTTTATCAAGTGCAATTAAGAACTCTGTTCTTTGTTGCGAAGTCATGTCCATGAACGATTTGTCGTACTTCTTTTTAGCAGCATCATTTAATTTGCCGATGCCATCTGTAAATGTGCGCTGATCATCTTCGGTATAACAATCGGTAACAATTACTTTCATAAACTGGCCGATCTGCGCTGCTTTGGCGCCAGGTGATCCTGCTGTTGTTGGCAAAATTGTATCACCTACTTCATCTAAAAAAGCAATATCATCGGCGGCAAACAACCCTTCTTTTTTTGGTGTTGTTTTACAACCGGAAAGAAATGCTTCTGCGCCAATAATGGTTCCGCCAAAAATCAACGCTACTCTTGATAAGGCTTCTCTTCTATCCATAATATTTATTTTAAAAGTTTTATTATCTGTTTTTAAGTCAAAAGTAAAAATTCAAAAATCAAAAAATGAAGTACAAGATTTTTACTTTTTACTTTTGAATTTTGACTTTCTAAATATTTCCTTTCTTCAATTCTTCCACTGCATGATTTGCTGCTCTTGCCGTTAACGCCATGTAAGTTAATGATGGATTCTGACATGCGCTTGAAACCATACATGCACCATCCGTAACAAAAACATTTTGCGCACCCCAAACCTGGTTCCATTTATTTAACACAGATGTTTTTGGATCATTGCCCATCCTTGCTGTGCCCATTTCATGAATACCATCACCAATTTCATGACCATTATCCCACGAAGAAATATTTTTTACCCCGCTTGCTTCCATCATTGCAACAGCCTCTTCACGCATAGCTTTGCGCATTTTTAATTCATTGTCTTTAAGCTCTGCATCCATTGCTAAAACTGGTAAACCCCATTTATCCTTTTTGGTTTTGTCTAATGAAATTTTGTTTTCATGATGCGGGAGTAATTCGCCAAAGCCTGTCATTCCAATTGTCCAGCCACCAGGTTCAGTTAATGCATCTTTATATGCGCCACCAATGCTTAACTCGGCAACACTGCGGCTCCAGCTTTCGCGGCTGCCACTTCCCTGGTAACCAAAACCCCGCATAAAATCTCTTTTATCATCAAACAAATTTGCAAAGCGCACTATATAAAAACCATTCGGTCTTCTGCCATAATAATATTTGTCCTCGTAACCATCAATATCTCCACTTGCTCCAACATTGTAATGATGATCCATGATATTATGACCAAGTTCTCCGCTGCTGCTGCCCAGGCCATCAGGCCAAACATCTGTTGCAGAATTCATCAATACCCATGCACTGTTTAATGCTGATGCGTTTACAAAAACTATTTTTGAAAAGTATTGATAGGTTTGATTATTCTCTGCATCTAATACCTCAACACCTTTTGCTTTCTTTGTGTCTTTATCGTAGAGAATTTTTGTAACAATGCTCCACGGCCGCATGGTTAAATTTCCTGTTTTCATAGCCGCAGGAAATGTGGATGATTGCGTACTGAAATATCCGCCAAAGGGGCAACCTTCCCAACAACGGTTTCTAAATTGGCATTGTGTTCTTCCCGGCCTTGGTTGGGTTGTGTTTGCGCTTCTGCCAATGATCATGTGGCGGTTGAATTTTTCTTTAATACGTTTTGCAACGTCAATTTCAACACATGTTAGATCCATCGGCGGAGTAAAATGTCCGTCAGGTAATTGAGGCAAATTTTCTGTTGAACCACTTACACCAATAAATTCTTCAACATGGTCATACCATGGCTCAACATCTTTATAACGAATAGGCCAGTCAATTGCCCAGCCGTCTTTTGCATTCGCATTAAAATCAAAATCGCTCCAGCGATAACTTTGCCTGCCCCATAAAATTGAGCGGCCACCAAATTGATAAGCACGCCACCACTTAAAAGGTTTTGTTTCCACGTAAGGCGATTCAACATCATTCGCCCAATAATCTATAATTGGTTCCGAAGCCCCCCATGTGCGGGCAATGATTGGATGGCGTTTTAATTCTTCCTGGGTAACGCGGCCATGATGCGGAAATTCCCAAATATCTTTTGTAGCAGATTTGTAATCTTTTATGTGTTCAAAGTTTCTTCCGCGTTCAAGCATTAAAACTTTTAAACCTTTTTCAGTTAGTTCTTTTGCTGCCCAGCCACCGCTAATGCCGGAGCCAATCACAATTGCATCAAATGTGTTTTGCTGTTGCGCTTTATTGTTTATGTTTAAAGTATCACCCATGATTAAGTCAAAATTTAAAAGTAAAAAGTAAAAAATACTGACTATTCATTTTGATTTTTGAATTTTTACTTTTGACTTTTTTAAATGTTTCCTTTTTTCAATTCTTCTACTGCATAATTGGCTGCTCTTGCAGTAAATGCCATAAATGTAAGTGATGGATTTTGTGTACTTGTTGATGTCATACATGCACCATCGGTTACAAAAACATTTTTACAATTATGAAATTGATTGTATGCATTCAGCATAGAAGTTTTTGGATCTTTACCCATCCTGCATCCACCCATTTCATGTATATCAAGACCGGGCGCCTGTTTACTATCAGTTTGCTGAATGTTTGTACAACCGGCTTTATCAAGCATTTCGAATGCCTGCGTAAAAAAATCTTTCAATAATTTTTCATCATTATCATCATAAGCAACATTAAAAACAAGTTGTGGAATTCCCCAATCATCTTTTTTATCCTTACTTAAATATACTTCATTGGTTTGTTTAGGAATTGTTTCACCCTGCATCATCATAAATAGATTCCAGTCTCCTGCTTCTGTTATCTCATCTTTATACGTTCCTCCAATTTCATCTGTACCCCAGCCTCGTCCGCGGGATGCGCCAAAGAAAGTCATATAACCACGTTGAAAATCCATTTCCTGTTTATATACGTTTCTAAAGTTAGGCATCATTGGTTGAGTTGGTCTTCTGCCATAATAATATTTGTCTAAAGGTCCATCGTAACCTGCAGTTAAAGTTCCGCGATAATTATGAAAAGCAATATATTTTCCCAGTAAGCCATTATCATTTCCCAAACCATTTGGAAAACGGTTTGATGTTGAATTTAATAAGATAAGATTTGTATTAAAACATGCAGCATTTACAAAAATAATTTTTGAAAAATATTGAGTTGATTGCTTTGTGTTCGCATCAACAACATTAACTCCAACCGCTTTATTTTTCTTATCATCATAAATAATGGAATGTACCACAGATTCCGGTTGAATAGTAAGATTACCTGTTTTAAGCGCCCAGGGAATTGTTGAAGCGTTTGAACTAAAGTATCCACCAAACGGACAACCGCGTTCACATAAACTTCTTGCCTGGCATTGCGTTCTGCCCTGGTCAATATGAATTTGTTTTGGCTTTGTAAGATGTGCACAACGACCTTGTATTACATTCCTGTTGGAATAAGCTGCATTAATTTTTTGCTGAATATTTTTTTCAACGCAATTCAATTCCCAGGCAGGTAAAAATTCGCCATCCGGCAAGGTTTCAAGATTATCATAATTACCACTGATACCTGCAAATTTTTCTACGTGCGAATACCATGGCGCTAAATCTTCATACCGAATAGGCCAATCAGTTGCATAACCATCACGTGCCGGACCATCAAAATCAAACTTGCTCCAGCGCTGTGTTTGCCTTGCCCACAATAAAGATTTACCACCAACCTGGTAACCACGAATCCAATCAAATGGTTTTTCCTGAACGTAAGGATGCTCTTTATCCTTTACAAAAAAATGTTGCGAGCCTTCATAAAAAGCATAGCATCTTGAAACAACAGGATTTTCTTCTTTTATTTTTAAAGGCATTTCTCCACGATGTGGAAATTCCCATGGAGCTAATGTTGCCGTTGGATAATCTTTAAGGTGCACAACATTTTTCCCGCGCTCAAGCAACAAAGTTTTTATACCATTATCACATAATTCTTTTGCCGCCCAGCCACCACTGATGCCACTGCCAATAACAATGGCATCGTAAGTGTTTTGCTTAACACCACCAGAATTTATATGTAATGTATCACCCATAACAAAGTCAAAAGTGAAAATTCAAAATTCAAAAATGGTTGAGCAAATTTTTTTACTTTTTACTTTTGAATTTTGACTTATTATAAGTTTCCTTTTTTCATATCTTCTACTACATGATTACAGGCTCTTGCTGTTAAAGTCATGTATAAAATACTTGGGCTTTGATTGCCGGTGCTTGTCATGCATGCACCATCAGTAACAAAAACATTTTTGCAGTGATGTAATGCGTTCCATTTATCAAGCGTAGATGTTTTTGGATCATTACCCATTCTGCATCCGCCCATTTCATGTATATCTAATCCCGGTGCCTGTGCACTATCCCGATGTTCTATATTTTTTACGCCTGCTTTTGAAAACATTTCTTCTGTCTGTACAAAAAAATCATTTAATAATTTATCGTCATTATCGTCGTATTCAACAGAAGTTATTAATTGTGGAATTCCCCATGGATCTTTTTCCGTATCACTTAAACGCACATGATTTTTTTCTTTTGGAATTGTTTCACCCTGTAAGTACGCATATACATTCCAAGGCCCGGGTTCCGTCATCGACTCTTTATAAGCCGCACCTATTTGTTCAGGAGAATTTTCTCCATTGTTTCTTTCGCGATGAGCGCCACAATACGTTGTATATCCACCCAAAAAATCAGTATCTATTTTATGCAGGTTGCGATAGTTTGCGATGATAGCATCAGTAGGATTTCGTCCATAAAAATATGTATCTGTAAAACCATCAATTTGACCACTTAACCAACCACGATAATTGTGATGACAAATATATTTTCCAAGCACACCACTATCATTTCCCAAACCATTTGGAAAACGATTTGAAGTAGAATTCAACAAAATAAGATTGCTGTTTAAAGCAGAGCCGTTCACAAAAATTATTTTGGCAAAATATTCAGTGGCTTGTTTTGTGTTTGTATCGATGATGCGTACACCGGTTGCTTTTTGTTTTTGTTCATCATAAATTATGGAATGAACAACAGAGAATGGACGAATGGTTAGGTTACCTGTTTTTTCAGCCCATGGCAATGTTGAAGAATTCGAACTGAAATACCCGCCGAAAGGGCAACCTCGTGTACATAAATTTCTTGCCTGACATTTTCCTCTTCCTTGCTCAATATGTATTTGATTGGGTTGTGTTAAATGCGCCCATCGTGCATGCACCAAATGACGGTCAGGATAATTTTTTGCAATGCTTTCCTTTAAATGTTGCTCAACACAATTCAATTCAAATGGAGGGAGAAATTCGCCATCAGGCATTGCTTCCAAACCATCTTTATTACCACAAATACCGATAAATTTTTCAACATGCGAATACCATGGTGCAACATCAGCATAACGGATTGGCCAGTCCCATCCATATCCGAAACGCTGCGGACCTGTAAATTCAAAATCGCTCCAGCGTTGTGTACATCTTCCCCATGTTAAACTTTTTCCGCCAACCTGGTAACCACGAACCCAAGTAAAAGGCTTTTCCTGAACGTATGGATGTTCTTTATCTTTTACAAAAAAATGAGCAGCGGTTTCATCAAATGCATAACATTGTGATATTATCGGATTTTCCTTTAAGTCATGCTCCGGCAATTGTCCCCTGTGCTTGAATTCCCACGGCGCAAGATTAGCGGTTGGATAATCTTTGATGTGCTTTACGTCGCGGCCACGTTCAAGCACTAATGTTTTTAAACCATGCTCGCATAATTCTTTTGCAGCCCATCCGCCACTTATGCCACTGCCAATAATGATAGCATCATAAGTGTTTTTTTGAACACCGCCAGAGTTAATATTTGTGGTGGAATCGTTGGGCATTAGCAATTTGACAATTTGAGAATTTGAAAATGTGACAATGTAATTTTCAAATCAACACATCTTCAAATTTTCAAATTGATTTAAATATTTTGTTTCTTTAATTCACTTACTGCATGGTCTGCTGCACGTGCAGTAAATGCCATATAAGTAAGTGATGGATTTACACAATTGGCACTGGTCATAAAAGCTCCGTCTGTAACAAAAACATTTTGTGCATCCCAAACCTGGTTCCATTTATTCAACACAGATGTTTTTGGATCTGCACCCATGCGTGCTGTACCCATTTCATGAATACCACGGCCCGGTGTGCCATCACCATCATAGCCTTTAACATCTTTAACACCCGAAATTGTAAGCATTTCAATGGCATCTGCCTGCATGTCTTTACGCATCTTCAATTCATTATCTTTCAGCTCAACATCAAAAGCAAGCACATTCAAACCCCATTTATCTTTTTTGTTTTTGTCAAGCGTTACTTTATTATTATGATCCGGAAGCATTTCGCCAAAACCTCCAAGACCCATTGTCCAGTTGCCTGGTTCGGTTAAAGCATCTTTGAAAGCGCCTCCAATCTGCATCTCGGCAATCTCCCGGCTCCAGCCTTGCCTGGTTCCGCCGCCCTGGTAACCGAAACCACGCAGGTAATCACGTTTATCATTAAAATAATTTCTGTACCGCGGAACATAGACACCATTCGGCCTGCGGCCATAATAATATTTGTCTTCATAGCCATCCACTATTCCGGAGGCGCCAATACCAAGATGATGATCCATTACATTATGGCCAAGTTCTCCACTGCTGCTGCCTAAGCCATCCGGCCAAATATCAGTTGCAGAATTCATTAAGATCCATGCAGAATTAAATGTAGATGCATTAAGAAAGATAATCTTTGCTTTGTATTCATAAGTTTTGTTATCCTGCGCATCCAGCACTTCTACACCGGTTGCTTTTTTTGAGTCCTTGTCATACAAAACTTTTGTAACAATACTCCATGGACGCACAGTTAAATTACCCGTTTTCATGGCGGCAGGTAGGGTAGAAGATTGTGTACTGAAATATCCGCCAAACGGGCAACCAAGCCAGCATTTATTTCTAAACTGGCAATTGGTTCTTGCCTGGATTGGCTGAGTGATGTTTGCTGTACGGCCAATGATCATTGCACGGTTGCCTTTATAATAATCTTTGATGCGGGCAGCTACATCTTTTTCTACACAGGTCATATCCATTGGTGGCATAAACTTGCCGTCAGGCAGTTGAGGCAAGCCATCATTATTACCGCTGATGCCTGCAAATTTTTCAACATAATCATACCAGGGTTCTATTTCTTTATATCGAACAGGCCAGTCAACAGCAATCTGGTCTTTTGCATTGGCATCAAAGTCCCAATCACTCCAGCGATAACTTTGACGTCCCCACAATAAAGAGCGCCCGCCAACATGATAACCCCGAAACCAATCGAAGCGTTTTATTTCTGTGTATGGAGAATCTTTATCGCTTGCCCACCAGTCAAGATTTGATTCATTTAAAACATAATCTCTTCTAAGTACGGGGTAATCGTTGATCATTTTCTGCGTTGTTTTGCCGCGGTGCGGAAACTCCCACGGATCAAGCGTTGTGGTTTTGTAATCTGTGATATGCTTTATATCCATACCTCTTTCAAGCATGATCACTTTCAAGCCTTTTTCAGAAAGTTCTTTAGCAGCCCAGCCTCCACTTATACCGGACCCTACTACAATTGCATCAAAAACGTTGTCAGCCATTATTTGTAAATTTTATTGTTTCAAAGAAATTAAAAAGTAAAAATTCAAAAATGAACGGTAACATAAATCTGTACTTTTTACTTTTGATTTTTTGCTTTTGACTTATAATCACACATCACATATTTCAATTGCTTTTTTTAGGGAAGCCGGCTTATCCTGTGCTGCGGGAATAAATTCCTGCGCTACATAGCCTTTAAAACCTGTTGCAACTATAGCACGCATTACTGCAGGATAATATAACTCCTGCGTATCGTCTATTTCATGCCTGCCAGGAACGCCGCCGGTATGGTAGTGGCCGAAATATTGGTGGTTATCGTTGATTGTTCTTATTACATCACCTTCATCAATTTGCATGTGATAAATATCATATAACAATTTGAAGTTTGGTGAGTTTATTCTTTTACATAATTCAACGCCCCATTTATGATTATCGCACATATAATCTTTGTGATCAACCTTGCTGTTCAGCAATTCCATGTGAACTGTCACACCATTGTTTTCTGCTAATGCAACGATTGGCTTCAATCCTTCCACACAATTTTTTAAGCCTGTTTCATCATCCATTCCATCGCGGCTGCCGCTAAAACAAATAACGTCTTTATATCCGTTTTGTTGAATGATAGGAATGGCTTCTGTAAACTGTTGTGTTAATAACGGATGATATTCTGTATGATTCCAACCCTTTGTTAAACTGATCTCTCCGTTTGTATAGCACATCGAACTGTAGATTCCATACTTCTGCAATGTTTGAAAATCTTTTGGTGCAATAAGATCAATTGCATTAAAACCGATGCTTTTTACAAGCTTGCACAAGTCATCAAGCGGAAGAAAATTATACGTCCACTGGCAAACAGAATGATTGATATTCCCTTTTAGTTTCAATGGTTTGCTTTTATCTGATATATTCATATTGCCTGCAAATAATTTTGACATTGGCAAAGCAACAGAACCTGTGGCCAGGGTTTTTATTACGTTTCTTCTGTTTGTCATTATTGATCTTCGTATGGATTTGCAATAGCAGCATTTGCAACAGGAAGTGGCTTTGTATTCCTTGACTTCATATACACAAACAATATTGCAAACGCTACAATTAATATTAAAGGTATAACCAAAGTTGTATTAATGATATGCGGACCGGCCAATGCTTTTGCATTATTTAGAGTATTAGCCATATCAGAGCCGGCCGGTGCAGCATTATAAGCAGCAACATCTGCCCCTGCAGGTAATTGAGCAGCTACCAGCCTGTCATAATATCCGCCCATAAATATCATATAGATTGATACTGCAAACATACCAGCACCGCCCATAAAATTTAAACCCACGGCACCTGTTTCAGGCAAATTTTCTGAAACAAAACCCAGCATTGTTGGCCAGAAATAACATACGCCCATTCCAAAAACAACGGCACCAACAAAAAGCATATTGCCTGTAGAATGACCTAAAAGATATAAACCTAAAGCCGCCAAAATTGCTGACATTAATAATACACCTTGCGGCGAAAGCCTGTGTACAACAGGTTCTGCTAATCCGCGGCCTATAACCATTATGCCTGTTTCAATGGTTAATAAAAGAATAGCGTTGTTTGTTACATTTTTCAATAAAACATCAATCCATTGGCCGGTAAATAATTCTGTTATTGCGGTGCCAAACATAAGAATAATCATTACTATAAACAGCGGTTTTAATAATGACTTATACATTTGAGAAGTACTGATGCCGCTGGCAACTCTTTCTGTAACGGGAAACTTAAGCCTGAGAAATAAAATTCCATACAAAATAGTTGGAAGGAACATAACACCTACCAGCACCCGCCAGTTGGATAAATAAATTGAATCTGGAATATAAGTGCCAAAAAACCTTACTATTAAAGTTCCTATAACAATACCGCCAGGAAACCAGAGATGAAAATAATTAAGCCTT
>Ga0206932_1066_pt2 | contig 15188 bp, 12 predicted proteins | sample Alteio_BWOrgHeat_18_FD_153244 | JGI IMG/M metagenome (GOLD analysis project Ga0206932, IMG submission 153244) | Enriched cells from forest soil in Barre Woods Harvard Forest LTER site, Petersham, Massachusetts, United States -... | ecosystem: Environmental > Terrestrial > Soil > Temperate forest >...
GGCTGTAAAATAAAGCTGCTGCATTACAAAACCCGCCGAGTTAAGATCATTCGCGGTTAACCCCAGCGTAAGTATCCCGGGCACATAAGTACCCCCGGTGGAAAAATTTGAAGTTCCCAGGGCAGCTATCTTAAAACCACGGGTAAGGCCCGTACCCGGATCATAATAGCTGAACGGGCTGGTAATATAGGCGTTATTGTTAAAGACAATGTCGTACTCGGGCGATACGCCCAATACATCAAAGTAATGCGCTGCCTGCACTTTGCCTTTTGCATCAACCCCTTTGTAATATAAAAAGAAAGGCAGGCGTTTAATAACAACGTTACCATCAGGTTCGCCAATGGTTACAGGAGCATAGGCCAGGTTACCGTATACTTTGGTTAGTGTGCTGGCATCATCGCCATATTCAACAACTGATGTTTGGCTGGTAATGGTAATGCCATTAACAACGGTCGAGTCGCCGGGAAAATTAAAGCCGGTACTGGTTATCATTGATGCCGGTATAATTCCGGTCGCGTCAATTACCATCCCGCCCGATCCGGTATCAAATATCAGGTCATAATTAACCGTTTGCGTACCAATTTTTGTAACGGGCATAAACAGCAATCTATAAATAGATGAATCGACAACCTCAATTAATCCGAGTTTTACAGGGGTAGCAGTTGTTAAAGTTACGGTATTGTTATTGGTGGATGTAGTATTAGTATTCATAGTATCTTTTTTACAGGATGCTATTATAAAGAGTAAAAACAAAACCGGAATAACCGGCAAATTTTTAGTAAAATATTTTTTTAACATAGTATGAAGCATTGATACACATATATATGTAATTTATATAAACCCTGTTTTTCAAAATTTATTACTTGCAAGTAATATTATTTCTATAAAATTAATACGCTGTTTTGTTTATTCCGGTTGCCATTCAAAGATATAATTCTTCCGGAAGCAGTTTAATAAAATATCGGTCAACAGGGGTGATTTATCGATATATGCATATATTTGTAACCCTTTTCGGGATGTAGCGTAGCCAGGTATCGCGCCAGCATGGAGTATTCGCTAAAGCTCGTTTTAAAGCCTACCGGCTTTCATTTTAATAAACTGCAATTATGAATAAGAGAAGAGATTTCATTAAAACAGTAACCCTGATTACGGCAAGTGTTGCTATTGGAGGAACTGCATTGGGTTTTAATAGCGACGGGCTTGAAAAGATTTCAATTGTATTTGATCCGAAGGATTCAGTTGCCAATGCACCATCCTCTCAATGGGCACTGGAGCAATTAAAAGAAGCACTTAAAGCTCAGAGTGTCAAATCAGTCGTTTATGCAAAATTAAAAGATGCCCCTGTTAATGACCCCTGTGTGCTTATTTCGGGAAGTACAAACAAGATGGCGCTCGATTTGATGCGAAAGCACTCTTTAACTATTCCTGAAACTCAGGAAGCACTTGGTTTGGTTCATGGTGTAATAAATGGCCGTTCGGTGCTTTTGGCCTGCGGCCACGATCCGAGGGGATTGATATACTCCCTGCTTGAATTGGCCGACAGGATGAATTGTGGTGTAAAGCCTTTGGCTGCACTTAAAGTACCGGAGCCAATTATTGAAAAACCTGCTTTGAAAGTCCGGGGTATTTATCGCGCTTTTACCAGCGAAATAGAAGATAAAGGGTGGTATAACGATCGTGAATTTTGGAAGAGCTATCTAACCGAATTAGCTAAGCAGCGTATCAATCGTTTCAGCCTGTCGTTGGGTATGGGCTACAACTCGCCTGCCGGGTGTATTGATTCCTACTTTTTCTTCGCTTATCCTTTCCTGGTAGATGTGCCGGGATACCATGTCCGTGCTGTTGGCCTGTCCAACGAAGAGCGGGATCGCAACATGGAAATGCTCAAATTCATTAGCAACGAAACAACAGCCCGCGGTATAGAGTTCTGCCTGGCGCTGTGGTCGCATGGATGTAATTTCCCCAAAAATGTAAACTATCCGATCCAGGGTCTGGAGGCAAAAGATCATGCCCTTTATTGCCGCGACGCATTGGCCATACTCCTGAAGGCCTGCCCATCCATTTCGGGCATTACCTACCGCGTACATAGCGAAAGCGGTATTCCCGATGGAACAAAAAATTTCTGGGATATTCTGTTCCAGTCACACACAAAAGCGGGCCGTCCGGTGTGGATCGATATGCACGGTAAAGAACTAACACAGGACCAGCTAAACTGGGGCCTTAACGCAGGTATGCCCGTTAGCGCTTCGCCTAAATATGTTGGCGAGCATATGGGCCTGGGGTATCATAATGCAGACATCCGCCGCCGTGAAAAAGGAAATGTACCCGCCTATATTGAACCTGCATCAGGCGTGTATGTGCCAGCCAGGCAGTTTACCCGCTCCGGCTATGCCGATTTCCTTCCTGAAGACCGCCAATGGGATGTTCTGCATCGTATCTGGCCAGGTACAAATATGCTGCTGCTTGGGGGCGACCCGGCGCTGGCAGCAGCTTATGGCCGAAATACGGGTGTGTTTGGCAGCCTGGGTGTTGAACGGTGTGACCCATTGAGCTTTAAAGGCCGAAAAGGATCAGGCCACCCCGGCGGGCGTTGTGCGTATGCCGACAAATCGCTCGAACCGGAATTGGATTTTCAGAAGTTTCTTTATACCTACCGGGTTTGGGGCCGCTTGCTTTACAATCCTGGTACTGATCCTGATGTTTGGCAGCGTTTCCTCCGCAGTAAGTTTGGGAAGGCAGCCAAACCATTGGAAATTGCGCTGGCAAATTCAAGCCGCGTGGCCCACCTGGTCACTACCGCGCATGGAGCAGCAACAGATAATACGATTTACAAGCCTGAGTTTTATACGAATCAGCCCATCGTAAAAGAAAGCAAGGACTCCATTTTTCGCGATAACCCGGCACCGTTTGTTTTTGGAAATGTTAGCCCGCACGACCCACAGCTGTTTTCAAAAATGAATGACTTTGCCGCTTCATTGCTCGCTGGCGAAATGGAGGCCAAATATTCACCTTTGCAAGTGGCCCGGTGGCTGGAAGATATGGCCGATACGGCCTATCAAAATCTGGGAATTGCAGCGTCGCTTATCGCGGATAAAAATGATGTTGAGTTTCGCCGCTTTTACCACGACATCAGGATACAAAGCGGTACTGCTAAATTCTTTGCTGATAAAATTCGTGCCGCTGTATTGTGGCATGTTTATTTAGCCAGTGAAGATACAGCGGCATTGGTTGAAGCAATTGCGTATTATACAACGGCCCGTGATGCCTGGGCCAAAATGGCTGATGAGGCAAAACCGGTTTACGTGCAGGATATTACATTTGGCACAGGGCGGGTTGAGCGCGGCCACTGGGCCGACCGTGTGCCGGCTATGGATGCCGACATCGCTGATATGAAAGAGGCATTAGCCAATGCCAGCGGAAAGAAATCAGGCAATAACGAAAGCGTAAGTAAAGCTATCAATACGGTAAAAACACGTCCTCAACTTGCTAAGGTAGATTGCCGTCACGCACCCGTCCGGAAATTCACGTCAGGTGAACCTATCAAAATAGAGTTGAAACTTGCCGGAGAAGCAAAGGGAGTTGACCTTTATTACAGGCATGCCAACCAGGCCATTGATTGGAAAGTAATTCCGATGGGCAAAGAGGTGGATCAATACCAGGCTGTTATTGCTGTCGAATATACAAAAACAAGATACCCGATGACCTACTACTTTGCTATTAATACCGGAAAAGACGGTATCGCCATTTATCCGGGACTGGACGAGAACCTGGCCAGTATGCCTTATTTCGTTGTACGGCAAAATGAACTATTAAAAAGGGCTAAAAAAGGTAGCTGATATATGAAACACATACAATGGCTGACAATAGCCACACCGTTTACTTAGTTTAAACGAAAGAAGTTATTTAGGGCTTTGACTTAAACGCTAACTTCTTATATTTGTCTCCCCTGCATTTGTACACTTTGTTGTACCCTAAGTGTAGTTTGAGCGTTCTTACAACCCCTTAACAAACCAAATCATAAACCTTGCTTATGGTTTGCAGGTACATTAATTATAGCAAGTTGCAGACAGGTGAAAGCATAAATTCACCAGCCAGCGGGATGTAGCGCAGCCATGTACCGCGTCCCGACAGGATGTCGGGAAGGCCGGAAGGGCATTATTACGGGATGTAGCGTAGCCAGGTATCGCGCCAGCATGGGGTGCTGGAGGTCGGAAGTTCGAATCTTCTCATCCCGACTATAAGAAAAGAATGATTAAGAGCATATTTAAGAGGTTATTTGGCCAATTAGGTATGCTCTTTTTAGTTTGTTTACCTCGTGTTAAATAAAAAATTCTACTATTCCTGAATTCCCATAGGGTTACAATTCCACGCGATCCGTATTAATGATTAAATAGGAACTATGAAACCGTTAGGATGGCTTATTCTATTCCTGATAATAGCGCTTGTTGTTACCTGGTTTTGCGCCATAGGTTATTCAATAGAAGATGTGAAACCATTGGGATGGCTTATTTTATTCCTGATAATAGCGCTTATTGTTACCTGGTTCACCGCCCTGGGTTATTCAAGAGGTAAGCGGCCTGTTGATGGGTTCACAAAGTTATCGATCTCATTACTTTCTGTTGTGATTGGCATACTTTCAGGTTTCTTATTGCTCATTCCCTGTTTGTTTATTATGCTGCTTATATTACCAAATAAACCACATAACGGGCATTATGGTATGCCAATGGGGCAATACTTCATAGGAATTGGACTGTCCGTTATACTCGGCTTTTCAATAGCTATTATATCTTACTTTATGATTCTTAAGTGGAGGACTGGTAAACCTACCTAAAAACTATTTACCAGGGCGCGTCACCCCATTCGCATCGTCCAAACCAACCTTATCCCCAAAGCTCACGTATTAATAAAAGCATAACGGGAACGGTATGCTCTTTTTTGTTTTAAAGCCGATTTTTTTACTCATTTTTACTTAGCTGGATTTATAGATTCAGAATAGGCTAAATTCCTGAAAAAAATGAAATATATCTGTATTGTTTTATTCAGTTTATTGCCATTCAAACTATCAGCGCAGCGTTATAGCTGTAAAAATGCCGGCATCACGCTTTTTTCCGGGGCGTTGATCGAGGACATTAAGGCGGTATCATCCACGGGTGTTTCGGTTTACGATGCGGGTACAGATGAATTACTTTTTAGCGTTTTTATTAGTACGTTCCAGTTTGATAAGGCGTTCATGCAGCAGCATTTTAATTCGGATTATATGGAAAGCGACAAGTACCCGAAAGCCATATTCAAAGGAAAAATAACGGAACATATAGATATGACCCATGACGGCACTTATCCGGTACAGGTCTCGGGCTTGTTAACTGTACACGGTATCACCAGGCCAAGAACGGTCACGGGCAGCGTGACGGTGAACAACGGCGTTATTAGCATGGCATCAACCTTCTTTGTCAATTGTGCCGATCATCGCGTAGATATACCGCAGATATTATTTTACCATATTGCCGAAAACATAAAGATCACTGTTTCGGCTACTTACAACCTTAATACCAATAGTTCACGTCAATAAATTTCAATATGAAGAATTTTATCCTATTCGTTGCTTTTATACTGGCCTACACCACTTTAAAGGCACAAAGCGGTTCCGGTAAACCAACCACTTCAGCCGATTCTTTATTAAATTCAATTGCCGGGGATAACAGCAAGGAGTACGCTGCTGTTTTTGAATCATCCCGGTTGATCCTGTCCCAGTCCAGCGAAACGGTTAAGAAAAACAACCTTAATTTCCTGGTTCTTCACCGCTTTGGCGACCTGGCAGGCAGCGTGGGCGGCGGTAAAACATTTTTTGGCCTTGATAATATAGGGGATGTATATATTGGTTTTGAATACGGGTTAACTAATAATCTTACTGTCGGCCTGGGCAGGAGCGCATTGCCGGTAGGGGGCGGGCTGGCCGACCTGGAGCTTAAGTATGCCGTACTGCACCAGACCAATGATAATAGCACTCCCGTGGCGTTAACGCTGATTGGTGAAGTGGGCCTGCGGCCCTACAGTACCTTCTCTGCATTTAGCGACCGGTTTTCTTATTTTGCCCAGGCTATTGTTGCCCGAAAGTTTTCGCCTGTTTTTTCTTTTCAAATAGCGCCTTCTGTTGTACAGAATAATTTGCCAATGCCCGATGTGGCGGGGAATGAAGAGTTGTTTTTATCATTATCTGCCACTGCATCTTTAAAAATAAGCAAGCTGATGAGCGTGGTGGTTGATTACGCGCATCCGTTCTCTTCCTTCAGAAATGCCAATGGGTTCAGCGATCCCCTGGGTTTTGGTATCCAAACGGTGACCGGGGGCCACGTATTTACGATCAATATTACGAATGCCAGGGCGGTTTCAGAGATCAATTATTTAAGCAATACAACATCAGATTATTTCCGGGGGCAATACCGCCTTGGATTTACTATTTCACGTACGTTTGACTTTAATCATAAAGAAAAATACCAGCCCAAAAGATAAGGCGGCTCAGGCGGATTTTTCCAACAGGGCTGTTTCCTCTGCTTTTTTATTGTTCCGGCGTAAAGCCTGGTCCAGTTCAAGGGAAGATATTTCCAGCAAACGGAGGAATTCGTTTCTATCCTGTTCGTCGGCTTCTTTGAGAAGGGATACCAGGCTTAAAATGGAACAAAGAGGCCTTCTTAGCTCATGAGAGTTTGACCAGGCGAGCTGTAAAAGTGTCTCATTGGAGGTTTTGATCCGTTGGTAGGCTGCCTTTAATTTTGTTTCCTTTTCTATCAGCTCCGTAATATCAGTTGCCATAACCAGTTTGCACCACTGATTATTAAACAGCACGGGGTACGAAACCATTGATACAATAAAGGTTTCTCCTGTTGATTTAACGTGTTCACCGATATCTGACAAATGGAGTTCTTCGGGAGATCCGGCCGGATACGCGGCAAAGTTGATCTGCCGGGTATCCATTTTTAAAAACTTTTTCCGGCTGTACCCGTATTTTTCTACAGCGGCATTATTGACTTTGACAAACCGGGATGCTTCATTATGTATCCAAAGGGGATTGGGGTTAGATTCAAAGAGTTGCCTGTATTCTTCTTCAGATTTTGTTAGTTCGTGCTGCTGCTTTTTAATTTTATAATAGAGCACATAGCTGATGATGATCACAAAGATCAGGCCATTCAAACTCCTGTACGAATCTTGCTCAAGAGGCGCCAGGTGCCGCATGAACAAGGTGATTACCGGATTACTGAATAGCGCCCAGACAATACCGGTGATCAAAAAGAATATTGGAATTTTGGCGGACTTAAACATTTGACTGGTAGAATAAGTTTAATTTTCCTTATACGAAAAATACGGCTTAAAGGTTGAGTTAGTTGCTTCGGGCAAAAGATTTTATTAAGGAAGAAAATTAAGCAGTGCTATTATAGCCCTGTTGGCCTATTCAACCACCTTTATAAATACAGGATGTTTAATGGTTGCATTATAAATTACGGCATGCCCCCGCGTTATTTAAATGAATGCCATCGCCCGCCTCATATAGCGGGTTAATGGAATAAGTTGAGGTACTTAACTGATCTAAAAAGTCATTTACATGATAAGTATATATAGCCTTAATTTCATCATTTAAAGTTTTTAACCTCATCCTTTGAGCAGGATCGCTAAAGTCACGTGGCTGGGTGCTGAAAATAATATAAGTTACCTTCGCCGAATCGAGCATGGAGGTAAGTTTTGCATAATTATTCAGTATCTCATTATCCGGATAATTAGCCGCAATATCATTTGAGGGAAAACTTAGCATTACTAAATTTGGGTGGTACTGTAAAGCCTTATTAATATTTGCAGTAGTATCCGGTGTGGGCCGGCCGCCAACATAATTTCCCGACGGCATGGCCTGGTACAAAGTATTACCATCAACTGCAAGGTTTATAAAGTTAGTTTTATGGCTGTTATCTTCATAGATTGATGCAAGTCGGTATGCCCAGGCCGAATCAATGGGGTTGGCCCCGGTGCCCGCGGCTGTTGAAGAACCTAAAATTACCACAATTGGGGTAACTCTGGGCGGGGTAACCCCGGGCGGTGAATAATACTTATTGCAGCCCAAACAGCAAATAATTAACAGCAATATTAACAGACGGGGAGATAATTTTTTCATGAGCTGTTGTAAAATAATTTTTTTTAAAATTTTAATCAGGTACTAATTTATTTAATCAGGTACCGAACACTAATCCAATAGCAACGTATGGTTATGTGGTCATTATTAATGCTGCCGAAACGGTATATGCCCTGTTTTTAACAAAGGTTACAGGTAAATACATTTTCCATATAGCGTTGCCACACCACAAAAAATATTGTTTCAAACAGGGTGCCGATTTTTGTTGATAAGATATGACCATCCCTGCCAAAATATTAACCGGTTTAAATTATGCATAGAAAAACACAATTAGTTAGTGTCCTATTTTAGCGTTAATTTAGCTGTATGAATATACTTATTGCCCCCCAATGCTTTTAAAAACAGCCTTAACGCGCAGAAAGTTGCCGAAGCGATAGCTCTGGGGTTAGCTCAAAGCAAACTTGAGTGTACCTGCCGGCTTTTCCCTGTTGGCGATGGCGGCGACGGCACAGGTAATTTGCTCATAAAACACCTGGGCGGAAAAATAGTTAACACAGATGTACACGACGCTTTGGGACGCAAAATAACTGCTGCATTCGGTTTAATCGATAATGGCCAAACTGCAGTGATAGAAATGGCCGGTGCGTCGGGGATGCGCCTGTTAAAAGCAAATGAATTAAACCCCATGCTAACAAATACCGCCGGAACCGGCGAGCTCATTAAACAGGCATTAGATAAGGGCGTCAGCAAAATAATTATAGGCATGGGTGGCTCGGCAACGGTTGACGGCGGTGCGGGTATGATGGCCGCGCTGGGCGTCCGCTTTTTAAATGCCGATGGCGAGTTACTGAACCCAGTTCCTGCCGGATTAGGGGAGCTGGCAATAATTGACACATCTGGTTTAGATAAGCGGGTACTGAATTGCGCCATCATTATTTTATGCGATGTTGACAATAAATTATTAGGCGACAATGGGGCCGCCGCTGTTTTTGGTCCGCAAAAAGGGGCAACAGCCCATGATGTGGTAAAACTGGATGCCCTGCTTGCAAAATTCGCGGCCATTGCCTTAAAACAAACAGGCATTGATATAGCATCAGCCAACCATAGTGGAACAGCCGGCGGGGCAGCGGCAATGGCATATGCCTTTTTTAATGCCAAACTGGTTAGCGGCGCAACCCATTTTTTAAAACTTACCGGTTTTGATGCCGCGCTGCAAAGCGCGGATATAGTATTTACCGGCGAGGGCAGCATTGATGAACAAACCCTGCAAGGGAAAGCGCCCGCCGCGGTAGCCGCGCTTGCCAGGCAAAAAGGCCTGCCTGTAATTGGTTTAGCCGGAAAAATGCCGCTGCTGTACAGTAAAGAAATGGGTGAGTATTTTGATGTTTTATTATCGATCGGGAATGAACCGGCAACACTGGCCGATGCATTAAAAAACACGCATGATAACCTGGTGCGCACCTCCCGCGAAATTGGTAACTTATTGGCATTAAGCTAACAGTATTACACCAATAATTAAGACATTAAATATTTAACTCATTTAAAATAAAACACTTACCACTATAAGTTGTTAGTTAATGTATTAATTGAGAAACCGATAATACATACTTGTTACCATCTTCCTTTTAATACATTTATTATGCAATTCACAAAATTTGCATCGAATAATATCAGCAGGTTGCTTACGGATATTAACAACCAAACTTATATTTTCACGGTTAACCATATAACAACAGACTGTAACAATAAACACATTTACGGCATACGGCTAAATACCACAAATTATTTCTTCAGTAAAACGCCCGGATTAAATGATTGTAGGCAATTAGACAGCCATCCGCCGGTAAGTCCGCCGATGCTTAATGAGCTTTGTGAAGTTATAACAGAAATTGAGCTTAAATATAAAATTCGCCCCGCATTAGAGTATATAAACAGGGAAATATTCCTCATTCTTGCCCGTATGAGAAATACTAGCCGAATTGGGTAATTCTTTTTTATTTTTCTCCAGCCGCCCAAATATCACGTATGGTATCTTCGTCGCCCATGCCGGTTGGCGTGGAAGCGCTTTTATTATTTGCGTGGTACCATCGTATATTAACTAACCCTGATGTTTGCCTGCTTCCTGGCATTTCTACATGGCCGTTAGGGTCTGTCTTATGCACCCAATCATAAGCATAATGGAGCCATTGGTGACGATAGTCGTCAGGCTGATTGGCGATCCAGCTGATCTCATCACAGCCCCAAACAAATATAGTGCTTCCGGGAGGATTGGATACCTTGCCGGTTGAGCGGCCGCCATAATTGTCAAATTCAACCAGGTAAGGCAAATGATCGCAGCTCCAGCCGCTTGGCGAAATGCCGCCTTTGCTTTTTAAAAATAACGCGTCTAAATGGCCCACTTCCAGTTTGGCATGTTGCGCTGTATCGGGGATTTCCTCTATCCTTAACGGGAAAGCATGCGCATCAAATAATAAATGGCCGTTGCGTAAAAACCCGCCATGCGGAACATGGGCATCGCAAATAACCATGCCACGTCGCGCGTGTTGATGAGCGTAAGTGCGTATCATATCCAATATCTGCGAATAGTTATCCAGGTTCGGGTCGTTTTTGTTCATCAACTCAACCTGGCCAAAATGCAGCCCTTCAATACCGGCATCAATGTATGAGCGGCCCAGGTAATAAAAATATAGCTTGGTTTCGGTGCGACTCACATCAGGCGAAATGCTTCGTCCGCCCCAGTTTCGGCCTTTTGATATCACTTTATATTGCATGGAGTCGAGCCTGAAATTCCGGGTTTCAACAGGCAGGCCCAATGCAGTAAATGCCCAGGCGGGTACAGGCAGCTGCTCTACCGATGGTGTTACGATCTCGAAAATGCAGGCCTGTAAGATAACATCAGGCAAAATCGCATGTACTTTGGCGGCACGCTCTTTTTCCAATACAAGGTTTGCAGGTATCTGCGATTCCTGGCCCCATTGGCATACCGCGCGGCCAATCAACTTGGCATCAATATTTTGTATCATCCGCAAATTGTCATCAAAGTTCGCGCTTTCACGGCCCGCCAGCAGGTTTTGCATGCTGATGGATCGGTTGAGATAATTCTCCAATACCTCGCGCGATATTTTTTGATTGAATTTATAGTCGACTTTTTTAGGTGAGCTCAGGCCAGCCACTTTTTTATGTGTGGAACAGGCATTTAACAATGTCGTGCACACAAAGAAAATACCTATAAAGCCAGGTATTGCTAATTTTGCGCGTAATGTCTTTGCGGGGGTATTCATTGTCTTGAGATAATAATTGGTTTCAGATGGTTAGCGGAGGTTATATACCCCATTTTTTATTTGGCTGTGGCCCCATGATAAACTCAAGGGTGCCGCCATTTAAAATTTGCTGATGACTAATATAGCACTTGTTATATGGTTTCCCGTTTAGCGTGGCCGATTGTATGTAACAATTTTGCGGTGAATTTTCTTTGGCGACAATAGTAAACACCTTTCCGGTTGCAGCCGCGTGTAACGAAATGGTATTGAAGGTAGGGCTGAATATTTCATACCTCGTATCGCCGGGGGCAACCTGGTGCAGGCCGCTTGCAGCCAGTACATACCATGCCGACATTTGCCCCACATCCTCATTACCCACCAATCCCTCCACCGAGTTATGATAAGCATTCGTGCATACCTTACGCACCCATTTCTGGGTTAGCCAGGGCGCACCCAAACGGTTAAACAGGAATGCCACATGATGCACCGGCTCATTGGCGTGGTTGTAATAATTGTTCCACATAAAATTATCGGGCGTATGCTCAAAAAACGAGTTGAGGTCGGCAATGGTTTTTTCGCGCCCGCCCATTAAAGCTACCATACCGTCAATATCATGCGGAACGAACCAGCCCTGCTGATACGGATTGCTTTCAACAGTTCCGTAGTTTTGGGTAAGCCGCCCGTCTTTTGGCCAGGTTTCCCAGGTCCCGTCGGCCTTTTTGGGGCGGAACCAACCCTTTTCGTGGTCAAATATTTGCTTATACGTTTGCGAACGGCCGGCATACAATTTAATATCATCCGGGTGGCCAAGTTGTTCAGCCAGTTTCGACATGCACCACTCATCAAAACAATATTCTAATGTGCTGGAAATATCCATAGCATGAGGCGCAGGTGTATTGCCAAATTTTTCAACCGAATTGCGCGAATACAAATAAGCCTTTTGCAGGTCGAAATTGCGTATGCCTTTATTATAGGCATCGGTAATTACCGGAACCGCCGGGTTGCCGTTCATACAGCCCGAATAAGCGTTTAAAATTTCCCAACGCTCCAGGTAATGCTCGCCGCTCTGGTCGGCCAGTTCTACCAGCGAATTGATCATATCGCTTACAACAGGCGGGTTAATAATAGTTTGCAACGGAAACTGGCTCCTGAACACGTCCCAACCGCTAAATACCGACCGCTTTACAAAGTTTTTGGCATGGTGCACTTTGCCATCACCACCGGGGTAGTTTCCATTCAGGTCGCAAATGCTGCGCGGGTCTATCATGGTATGGTACAGCGCGGTATAGAATGCGGTCTTTTGGTCCGCGGTGCCGCCTGTAATGCTGATCTTTGATAAATTTTTGTTCCATGCCGCCTTAGCCTGGGTTTGTACTTTGTTAAAAGCCCAGGCGGGTATCTCTTGGGTCAGGTTTTCTTTAGCGCCGTCTAAGTTTGAAAAAGAAATACCCGTTTTCATTAAAACCTGCTCACCTTTGTTAGTTTCAAATTCGGTATAAAATCCCAGGTGCTTGCCTTGTTTTTCTTTAATACCGGGAATGACCTGTGCTTTGGCAATCAGTTCATCATATTGCAAACTTTCAATGTTTTCACGTTTCCTGGCCTGCCCGGCAGGAATGTCGGCGCTCCAAACGCCGTAGTTTTTTAATGGTTTACTAAATTGGGCATAAAAATAAACCGTATAGTTGGCTTTACCGTCGCCATTTCCCCAGCCGCCACCTTCAGGGGTGCATTTCATCCAGCCCTGTATGGTATGGTCATCAACCACTTTAACATACTGCTCAACAGAAGTGCCGCCCACCCTGCGCGCCAGGTCGATCTGTATGCGCGATTGTTTGTTTTGCGGGAAGGTAAACCGTAAAATGCCGCTATGCGGGGCCACGGTCATCTCGGCACGTACATTATAGTCGGTAAGCGTTGCGGCATAATAACCCGCTTTAGCTACCTCATCTTTTTTGCCGTAGCGCGAGCGGTAACCGGGTAATTGCGAATGCCTTCCTGCAACAACATGCAGCGGCCCGGTTGTTGGTGTAACCAGGAAATTGCCCAGGTCGCCATACCAGCCAACGCCGCTCATTTGGGTAAAAGCAAAACCTTCAATATAGGCCATTTCATAACTATAGCCGCAACCATTGTCTCCGCCTGTTATGGTATTCGGGCTTATCTGCACCATGCCAAAAGGCGTTGCCGCCCCCGGGAAGGTTTTGCCGAGGCCATGATAAATGCCTGCAGCGGCAGCGCTGGTACTGGCCCCGATAAAGGGGTTTACATAATCGGCAGGCGTTTTGGTTTGTGCCGATAAATGCGCAGCGCAAACAGCGGCCACAATAACTAACAGGAACGATCTTTTCATAATTAATTTTTAGGTTAGTGGTTTTTATGCAGGCGGGTAACATGCAATAATCTCAAGCGGGGCCTCGCTGGTATTTTTTATAGTAACCCCGCCCAATGCTGCTGGCAGGAAATAAGTTTCACCTTGTTGTATGCTGATGGTTTCATCGCACTGCAATAACATTCCCGATCCTTGTAAAACAATCAATGTTTTAAACGAATGATCATTCAGCAGGTAACTTTCAGGAATATTAAATTTGGTCATTTTAAAACAGGTGGTATCAGCATCAGTAATTAAATGGGTTATTATTGTTCCGTTACCGTTAATAACAGGCGCGGGTTGTTTGGCATATTTTTTAAATGTTTCTTCTTTGCTGAGGCCCTCATAGGTAAAACAATCCAGCATGGCATCAAACCCAACGCCCTGGTGGCATAACTTATCAGGTAACAGGCTGCCATCAAATGTTTTCCGTTCAACGCGCATGGTATAATCGGTAGGCTCCTGTATCTCAATTAAAAAACAGCCGCTGCCAATGGCATGGGGCAGGCCGCCTTCAATTAAAAACACATCGCCGGGGTTAACATAAAACTTATGGAGGGCGTTTATCATGCCATCAATATCCTGCTGGTCAAAATATTTTTTCCATTGCTCACGGGTTACGCCGGGTTTAAAACCAACCAGTACATAGGGTGGTCCGCCGTCTATCTCCCTGCCGCCCATTATATACCAGGCTTCCGTTTTGCCGTATTCCGAGTTGAAGTATTTCCGCGCGTAAAGTTTGGTTGGATGCACCTGTATAGATAAACGTACCGCGGCATCCAAAACTTTGGTTAGCACCGCGGTATGTATACCATATTTAGCTACATGCGCCTTGTCTAAAAAACCTTCGCTATCGGCTTTTATCAGTTCAGCCAATTTTTCAATGCGGCCATCAGTCAGTAACACGTTGCTTAAACCCTCGCCGGGGATATAATTTTTATTTCTTGCCTCCACAACCGAAGCCAGCCACTCTTCGGGTTTATCATTATCGGTAGGTTTTTTATGCCCTGCCATTGTTCGATCAGGTTGCCCCCGGTATACGAGCGGACCACGCGGTTTTGTAATAGTTTGAGTATGGTTGTTGATGGTTTCATAGCCCCCTCTAAATCTCCCCCGGTAGGGGAGATTTTTCATTTTTCATTTAAAACTTTTAAATAAACAACATGGGGCATCAGCGCCGGACAAGTCTCCCCTACCGGGGGAGATTTAGAGGGGGCTATATCCGCATATTTTAATTAGCTGGTTTTGACGGTTTAGACTTCAACCCCACACCATTTATACTCACCACCGTGTACGAATGCTTTTCGCCCGGTTTGGTTACATAATCGTTATAAGTCATTTTTGCAAGAGGTTTAACCGGCGTATCATGAAAGTTCATCGACTGGAACAACGGCCTGCCATACTGGCCAAATGGTATCTCGGCTACGCGGCCTATTTCCCT
>Ga0206932_1105_pt1 | contig 15187 bp, 12 predicted proteins | sample Alteio_BWOrgHeat_18_FD_153244 | JGI IMG/M metagenome (GOLD analysis project Ga0206932, IMG submission 153244) | Enriched cells from forest soil in Barre Woods Harvard Forest LTER site, Petersham, Massachusetts, United States -... | ecosystem: Environmental > Terrestrial > Soil > Temperate forest >...
AGGGCATTGTTGACGCTTATACCGATAACCAAACCAACTACCCCCCTGCGGATGGCGTGCTGAGCCTGCGCGAAAGCGTAGCTGTTTTTTTGAAGAATAGGCTGGGGCTTGACTACAAACCAAACCAGATATTAATTTCGGGCGGATCAAGGCCGTTAATATATTCTACTTACCTGGCAGTTGTTGATGAGGGGGATAAAGTTGTTTTCCCGGCGCCGTCATGGAACAATAACCATTACTGCGACCTGCTAAAGGCCGAAGCCATAATAGTGCAAACCACAGCCGAAAATAATTTTATGCCTACTGCAGATGAATTGCGCCAGCACATAAAAGGCGCCACCCTGCTTGCCCTTTGTTCGCCATTGAACCCTACAGGGACCATGTTTCATAAAAAAGACCTGGAGGAAATTTGCGATCTTGTTATCGCCGAAAACAAAACGCGGTCAGCAAGCCAAAAACCGCTATACTTTTTATACGATCAGATATATTCGCAGCTTACTTTTGGCGATAACCGGCATTTTGACCCTGTTACCCTGCGCCCTGAGCTTAAAGACTACGTAATATTTGTTGACGGCGCATCAAAATGTTTTGCATCAACCGGTGTGCGGGTGGGCTGGGGCTTCGGGCCCGAAGGTGTTATTAGCCACATGAAGGCTATAGTGGGCCACATGGGTGCATGGGCGCCAAAAGCGGAGCAGGTGGCAATGGCTAAATATATTTTGGAAGATGCCCAGGTAAACAGTTACCTGCATAGTTTAAAATCAAATATACAAGATAGCCTTAACTCGTTACACAAAGGTTTCCAGGAGTTAAAGGCCGAAGGTTTCCATGTTGATTCTATAGCCCCGATGGGTGCCATTTATTTGACTGTAAAAATTGATTACACCGGCAAAACCATACCTGGCGGCATCGTATTAAAAAACTCGACAGATATTAACTCTTACCTGATAAAAGAAGCCAAAATAGCTTTTGTACCTTTTTCTTCTTTCGGTACCGATGATGATGTGAACTGGTTCCGTGCATCAGTAGGGGCATGTACCCTGCAGGATATTGAACAAGCTATACCGAGGGTTAAGAATGCTTTGGCGAAACTGGTTTAGGTTGTACGTATTACGTCAAACGTACTACGTATAACATTGCCCTACTTCTTCTTCCCAGCTATTTCCTCAATAGCCCGCACTAATTTATCCAGGTCAGGCAAAGTAGTATATACATGCGGTGTTACGCGTACGCAGCTAATGTTTTCGTAAACTATGCTTACGGTATGTATTTTATATTGGTTAAAAAGCGCGCTGTCCAGTTCGCCGGGTGTCATACCGTCGATACTTACGCCGCAAATGGCGCATGAATATTCCGGTTTCAGCGACGTATGCAGTTTTACTTTGGGTATATACTGCACTTTTTCGGCCCAGTAATTTTTTAAATAGCGTATGCGTTCTTCCTTCCGTTTGTTGCCGATGCCGTTCTGAAAGTTAACCGCCTCGCCAATACCCTGCTCAATTGGGAAACTGCGTGTGCCCAGGTTCTCGAACTTGCGGATGTCGGCGCTGTTTGGTTTATCGTCACTTAGCAGCGGCCATACCTTTTCTATTTTCTCCTTTTTTATCCATAGCATCCCGCTGCCTATTGGGGCCGACAGAAATTTATGCAGGCTGGTGCCAAAATAATCGCAGTGCAGGTCGGGGATTTTATAATCAAGCAGGGCAAAGGTATGTGCGCCATCACATATCACCTCAATGCCGCGGGCATGGGCCATGTCGGCTATTTTACGTACCGGCATAATTTGCCCCACCCAGTTAATAATATGAGTTACGTGTATCAGTTTTGTTTGGGGGGTGATGGCATCGGCATACGCTTTTAATATTTGCTCATCATTTTCTATCGGGAACTCAAAACTGAGCTGTTTGTAAACAATACCCTCGCGCAATGCCCGCTGCCGGTAGGCCGCAACCATATGCGGGTAATCCTGACGCGTACCTATCACCTCATCGCCTTTTTGCAATGGCAGTCCCAATATTATGGTGTTCAGCGCTTCAGTAGCGTTGCGGTTCACCGCAATTTCTTCCGGATCGGCACCGGCCAGCAGGGCCAGTTTTTCGCGCAGCGGCTCGCGCCCCTGGTCGAGGATGCGCCACATATAGTAGGACGGCCCCTCGTTGGATAGCTGGTTATACCGTTCAACCGCCTGCTGCACCACCAGCGGCGATGGCGAAACCCCGCCGTTATTTAAAATAATAAGATTTGAGTTAACCGTATATGCCTTTTGTATAACACTCCAGTAATCCTCATCCAGCGCGGCTTCTATGGGGTTTAAATGGGCGATCTTTTGGGCTGCCCCCTGCCATTCTTCGGCATGTGCCCGGTTAAACAGGCTGGCCGATGAAAATGCCCCGGTTAATACGGCGGCTTGTTTAATGAAATGGCGGCGATCAGTCATTAGGCTAAAGTTAGGGTTTTATAGCGAAACTATCAGGTACTTAAAAGCCGATCCTAGTTACGATATAGAATTTTTTAATCGTATATTCTTAACTTTTCCTTCAAATATCGTTTTCTTGCTACATAGTAAGCATCGTTTTTATACAGTTCATCATGGATTTTAAAATAATTGAAAACCTTAGCCGAATCCAGGTCACCGGCTTTATTCTTAAATGCGTCACTCATATCGCTCATAGTAATTGCCATATTTACCCATGCTGTATCAACAACTGTTGTAATATTTACAACCATAGTTTGCGAATAATCAACATGCTGCAGCGCCTTACCTGTATTATATTGGCAGGCAACATTCGCATCTGCGAGCAAACCGGTAACCTCGTTTAAAACATATCTTGCATGCATAGTTTTATCGTCGCTCGCAGCCACTATGTCCAGGAGTGCTCCACGTATCGCAATCACCTCGTAACTTATTTTCGCCCCGGTTGTCCAGGTCGATTGATAACTTATCTTTTTTTCGGGCAGTTCAAAAAACATGTTTTTTATAGCGGCTGAAAGAAAGTCATTCAAATTGGGTATAATATATTTTTGGATACCGGAGGTCAGATGCCACCTTTTTATAGCCTGTTGTATCAATTCATCAGTACCTTCAAACCTTATAAGCTTACTTTTAGGGCTCAACACTACTGTAAAGGGCCATTCTAAAAGGATAATTGGTGTTAAAACAGCCGTAGAATTAAATACTGTTTGCCGTATACTATCCGAGTTTACCTTTATTAATTTATGCGGCAAATTCAATTGACTTCTTGCCTTTAGTAAAATGCATCGCAACTTATACTCCGTATCATTACTGTTGAGTACTGTATATTGAAAGATGTATTGCTCGTCGCTGCTAAATTCCGCTTTTGCTATATTACGGGTTTCGATAGTGAATACTTCACCGTTTTTTAGCGCTAATTGCTGTGCCGAAAGTTTATTAATTCCTGCCAGCACACATAGCATAAGCATAAATTTTTTCATTTATGACCGATTGGTTTAATGCTAATATAAATATACTTTATTCAGCTACTTGCCTAATTAACAGTATTTAACAATTAACCGCATAAAAAAGCCCTGCACAAGTGCAAGGCTGTAAATGTCTTTTCGTAATGGAAATTACGACATCTTAAGCTTCTTCTGTATATCGGCTACGTAGCCTTTGAATTTTTTGTCGGTATCTATCAGGTCCTCAACCGTTTGGCAGGCATAGATAACGGTAGAGTGGTCACGGCCGCCAAAGAAATGGCCGATTGATTTTAAGGAGCTTTTGGTATGCGCCTTCGCGAGGTACATAGATATTTGCCTTGCCTGCACAATTTCGCGTTTGCGGGTTTGCGATTTTACCATATCAATAGGCACTTCAAAATACTCGCAAACCAGGTTCTGAATGTATTCCATTGAAATTTCTTTCGAAGAATTTTTTACAAAGTTCTTCAGCATCTGCTTGGCCAGGTTCAGGTCGATCTCCTTACGGTTAAGGGTTGATTGTGCTAACAACGATACCATGGCGCCTTCCAGTTCGCGCACATTGTTATCAATATTGTGGGCAACGTATTCAATTACATCATCGCCCAGTTCAATGCCATCCTGGTAGGTTTTATTTTTAAGGATAGCCATGCGGGTTTCCAGGTCGGGTATTTGCAGGTCGGCCGAAAGGCCCCATTTAAATCTCGACAATAAACTTTCTTCTAAACCGGCCAGGTCCTTGGGTGCTTTATCAGATGTTATGATTAACTGCCTGCCTGATTGGTGCAGGTGATTGAAAATATGGAAAAAGAAATCCTGTGTTTTTTCTTTCCCGGCAAAATTATGCACATCATCCATAATGAGCACGTCAATAGCCTGGTAAAAGTTCACAAAGTCGTTAATATTATTATGCTTCAGGGCATCAACAAATTGCTGGGTAAACTTTTCGCACGATACATAAAGTACCAGCTTATCAGGCAGCGCACGTTTAATTTCGTTACCTATAGCCTGCGCCAGGTGGGTTTTACCTAAACCTACGCCGCCATATATCATTAACGGGTTAAATGAAGTGCCACCGGGTTTCGCGGCAACAGCATACCCTGCCGAACGTGCCAAACGGTTACAGTCTCCCTCCACAAAGTTTTCAAAGGTATATTGCCTGTTTAATTGCGGATCTACGTTCAATTTCTTTAAGCCGGGTATTACAAACGGGTTCTTAATATCCTTATTTATAGAAATAGGAATAGGCATTGACTGATTTTTCGACTCTGCGCCATTACCGTTCGAAGGCATATTAGTAGTATAGGGTTTGCTGGCTGATGATTGCTCTACAACAATGTTATATTCTAAACGCCCGTCATCGCCCAATTGTTTCTTAATTGTTTTACGCAGTAGGCCAACGTAATGTTCTTCAAGCCATTCATAAAAAAATAAACTGGGCACTTGTATCGTTAAAACGCTGCCTTCCATCCGCAAAGCTTTAATTGGCTCGAACCAGGTTTTAAAGCTTTGGGCGGGGATGTTATCTTTTATTATCAGCAGGCAGCTGTTCCAAACGTTAGTACAAGTTTTTTCCATATAAAATTTTTAATAAAAGATTGATTTTCAACCCCCCAGTGCACATTCATTGGGATTGCTACGGAACATCGAATATTCAGAAAAAAAGCGAATTAAAAAATTTATTTTTCATTTTTTATTAAAATAAATTTAAAAAAAACAGCACTTAATGTTGTGTAAATCCGAATATAAAAAGTTATATTTCGCATGAACGGATCACCATTATATTCTTTTTAATAGTAAATCCCGCGTTTTATGCTGTTTTGGCGGTTTTATTATTATTTACCTCAAATATTTTAGCTTAATATTTTCTTAACGTTAAGGTATTATTGGCGTAATTTTAGGAATCTCTACCATTTCCATAGGATTAATTTTTCTTAAAATTCGCCAAAAACAACACGCAAAGTATCGGCAATTTCACCCAGTGTGGCATAACTTTCAACCGTAGCCAATATATAAGGCATTAAATTTTGATTTCCGGCGGCGGCGGCCTTCAAATTTTGCAGGCAATTGGCTACTGCCGGGTTGTCACGTTCGGCTTTTAAGCCAATAATTCTTTCTGTTTGTTGTTTCCTGATGGCGTCATCAACGCGGAACACATTGCTTAATGGTTCTTCTTTTTCAGCAAAGTGGTTCACCCCCACTATTACCCTTTCGCCGCTTTCAATTTCGTTTTGATATTGGTAGGCCGAGCTGGCTATCTCCTGCTGGATATAATTCTGTTCAATAGCTTTTACCGAGCCCCCCATCGCGTCAATTTTATCTATATATTTTTGAGCGGCTGTTTCCAACTCATCTGTTAAGGCTTCAATAAAATACGACCCGGCTAATGGGTCAACCGTATCGGTAACGCCGCTTTCAAAAGCAATGATCTGCTGGGTGCGCAGGGCGATCATTGCGGCCTCCTCGGTAGGCAAGGCAATGGCTTCATCATAGCCATTGGTGTGTAATGATTGCGTACCACCCAATACTGCTGCCAGCGCTTGGTTGGTCACCCGTACTATATTATTCATGGGTTGCTGCGCGGTTAGGGTTGAGCCGCCGGTTTGGGTATGAAAACGCAGTTTTTGCGCGCCGGCATCTGTGGCCCCCAGTTCTTTGGTAATATGTGCCCACATCCGCCTCGCGGCCCTGAATTTGGCTATCTCCTCGAAAAAATTATTATGACAATTAAAAAAGAAGGATACCCGTTTACCAAAAACATTTATGTCAAGCCCCTTAGTTAATGCCGCTTTTAAATATGCCTTGCCATTAGCCAGGGTAAAGGCCAGTTCCTGCACCGCTGTGGAGCCCGCTTCGCGGATATGGTAACCCGATACGGATATGGTGTTCCACTTAGGCACCTCCTTGCTGCAATATTCAAATACATCCGTTATCAGCCGCATAGAGGGCCCGGGCGGATAGATGTAGGTGCCCCGCGCGGCGTACTCCTTTAATATATCGTTTTGTACCGTGCCCGATAATTGCCGCAGGTCGGCCCCCTGCTTTTTTGCTAACGCGATATACATGGCCAGCAAAATAGGCGCGGTGGCATTAATGGTCATGGATGTGGTTATTTTAGCCAGCTCTATGTCATCGAACAAAATTTCCATGTCTCTTAATGAGTCAATGGCTACGCCTGCCTTACCTACTTCGCCATCGGCCAGCTCATGGTCCGAGTCGTAGCCTATCTGTGTTGGCAAGTCAAAAGCTACCGACAGCCCCATTGTGCCCTGGCTTAAAAGGTAATGGTAGCGTTTATTTGATTCGCCGGCAGTTGAAAAGCCCGCGTACTGGCGCATGGTCCAGGGTTTGCCCCGGTACATATCTTTCTGAATACCCCGGGTATAAGGATATTCGCCGGGCAGTTCGTTCATTTTTGAAGGGTCGGTATATACCTCCTTAATTTCGATACCCGATGTGGTTGTTATTTTTTTACCCGGCATATTTGTTAATTTGAAAATTTGAAGATGCGTTAATTTGAAAATGTTGTTTCATAAATCATAAAGTGATTTTCAAATTAGCACATTCTCAAATTAAAATAATTCCTGTAAATCCCTGCGGACCAGGTTAAGGCCAATATCATACGGATTATCTTCCAGGTGGCTTAAATGCGCCAGTATGGTTTTGCTTAGTTCAAGCCCGGTAGCGGCAGCTGGCAATGCTTTAACCGCGTTGTTTACTATGCCTAAGGTATCATCCTTTAATCGTTTTACTACGGCCCAGGCATTGCTGCTCACGTAAATTTGCTGGGTAACGTTATGCTGATACTCGTTACGCAATTCGGCAACAATAAGCATATGTAATTCGGCAGCCGAGTAAGCGGGGTCATTTAAGCGCAGCAGCATATTGGCGGGGTTTATCCGTTCAATAAATAACACCACACGCTCGTAAGCCTGCAGCCGTAAAGGCAGCGTTTGGCTGCTGATGGTTTTTTTAAGTTCGGCAAGCTGGATGCTTTCCGATCGGTCAAGGTAAGGCTTTATAAGGTAAAAAGCTATCCATACCACACCCAAACCGGCAACTGTATATTTTATAATATCTAATAAATAAGGATAAAGTACCATATTGATAATGTTAAGCGCAGGTCATAAATATTGCGGCCGGAACAAAAATCCGCATTTTACCTTATATTTGTGTAGTTAATTAAAAATAAGATGAGCACTGCTGTTGAAACTGCACCCGCACCGGTAACCTTTACAGAAGGCGCCGTTAAAGAACTTTTTAAATTAAGAGATCAGCAAGAGATCGGCAACGATTTTGGCCTGCGCATTGGCGTGGAGGGCGGAGGCTGTTCGGGAATGAGCTATGTACTGGGCTTTGACCAAAAAAAAGACGGCGACCAGGAATTTATGATAGACGGGTTGCGGGTTTTTATGCATAAAGCACACGGCCTGTACCTTATGGGTATGCAGATCAATTTCCAGGACGGATTAAACGCGCGCGGTTTTACTTTTAATAACCCTAACGCTGCCAGCACTTGTGGTTGCGGGACATCGTTTTCTGTTTAGAATCAAGATATAAGAATCAAGAACCAAGATATAAGAATCAAGAACCAAGAACCAAGATAGAGTAGTCTTAATTCTTGCATCTTGATTCTTGACTCTGCGTTTTACTTCACCGCTTTCAAAGTCTCTTTAACACTTCCGCAATCAAGCATTGTTTTCCCGTAATAGGGGTTTTCAATAGCCTGTTTTTCGTTTAGCCATGATGCTTTTTTCATGGGGCAATACTGCCAGTAAATGGGTGTTCTGTTTACCTTAAATGCCTTTACAACCGCATACATATTTTTTGATAAGGATGCGAAATGTTCGCGCTGGTGGTCAATACTTGTTGATTCGCTGATATGGCGGCTATCGAAATCTAATTTATCAACATAGTTTTTCCATACAGTTTGCCGGTCGGCACTCATATCTTTAACCTGCACATCTTCAACCTGGGATTTCAGAATTTTTGCTTTACCCTGCGCGGCTGTACCGTCATCCGCCGCTAACGCGTTCTTTAAATCGAGGTAGGCAGTAGTTAAGTTGTTTATTGATGTATTTACTGCCGGCGTTTGGGCCATTAAACCCGCAACTACTATTAGTAAAAGTATGGTCAGCAAAATTGATCTTGTTTTCATGGTGATTGAATTTAAAAAGTGAATTTAGCACATATTTTTATAGTTTAAAACCCATCGCTATTATAAAAATATAGTTGTAACAAATGGGCGCGTTACTTAGTCTTACCGCTAAGTTTTTTATATTTATACCATGCCGGTAAAAACCACCCTTCGGGAAAACGTTTCAATAGCCCTTCAATCCATAGGCGGCAACAGGCTTCGCACTTCGCTTACCTCTTTAATTATCGCTATCGGCATTATGGCTTTGGTGGGGATATTAACTGCCATCGAAGGCATTAAACAATATACTACCGACGCTTTTTCAAGGCTCGGGGCCAATTCATTCACTATACAGAACCGGGGGTCGGGTGTTAATTTTGGGAATGGCGGCCATAGAAAGATCTATCCGTCTATCAGTTACACGCAGGCCCAGCGCTTTAAAGAAACTTTTACACTGCCTGCATTAGTCGCTATAAATTTAGATATATCAAGCATTGCTGTTGTAAAATACGGGAGTTTAAAAACCAACCCTAACATTACGGTAACCGGTACGAATGAAAATTATTTGCTAACCAACGGCTATAAATTAGCTTTTGGCCGAAATTTTTCGGAATCAGAACTGGAGCATGGCGCCAACGTGGTAATTATAGGTGATGAAATAAAAACAAAACTTTTTAAAAATGAGGACCCTATTAATAAATCTATTTTTGTGGGCAGCAATAAATTCAGGATAATCGGGGTTTTTGCCTCAAAAGGATCGAGCGCCGGTTTTGGCGGCGACAGGGTTTGTACCATACCCATATTTAAAGCCAAGCAAATTGCCGAAATTACAAACCCGTCGTTCGCGGTTACGGTAATGGTAACTAACGGTGGCGGATTTGATGCGAGTATTGGCGAGGCCACCTCTCTCTTCAGGAACATACGCGGCCTTAATGTTGCTAACGTTGATAATTTTGAAATAACCCGGAGCGATTCGGTACAGCAACAGTTAGCCGGCCAGTTAAACGGCATGACTATAGCCGGATTTGCCATAGGCATAATTACCTTAATTGGCGCCGCCATAGGGTTAATGAACATTATGCTTGTTTCTGTTACCGAGCGCACCCGCGAAATTGGCATACGCAAGGCCATTGGCGCTACCCCGGCAGTAATACGCAAGCAATTTTTAATAGAGGCTATAGTAATATGTTTGATAGGCGGCATTGGCGGCATCATACTGGGTATGTTGGCCGGCAACCTTATAGCCGTACAGATAAGCGGAAAATTTGTTATACCCTGGCTATGGCTCTTCTCGGCCATAGCGCTATGTACGTTAATTGGTTTGCTATCCGGATTTTATCCGGCCAAAAAAGCATCCCGACTTGACCCTGTGGAAGCGTTGCGCTATGAATAAATGTGCAGATACGTGGATGTGCAAATATGCAGATGAAGGGTGAAGTGTATAAATTTTTAGTATTCAAACAATTTGCACATCCGCATATTTGCATATCTGCACATCTAACATCTACTTCAACAAAATATTCTTCAGCGGATAATCAAAAAGAACTTTTTTAATATAAGGCGTGCTTAAAGCATCGCGAAAAGCGGCTGCATGGCGAGGGTTGTGCATATCGCTTGATATAAAATCAACCAGTTGCATGTCTATCATATTTTCGGCTTTCTTTTTGGCATCCTTACCATAATAGCCGGTTAACGATATAGTATTTATTTGCGCATAGCATCCCCAGCCGCGCAGGTCGGCAATGGCATCTAAACTCATATAAGAATATCTTTCGGGATGCGCCAATATAGGCTTATAGTCCCCCCACTCTATCATTTTTTGTATCACTGTATACGCGTTAGGTGGCGGGTCGATAAATGAGTATTCAAAAAGTACATAGTTATCGCCCATCGTCATTAAGCCGCGCTTATCTACAAGCTCCTGAAAAGTTTCATCAAAAAAATGTTCGGCAGCAGCTTCTAACACGATGTCAATTCCAAGTCTTTTTAATTCAGCTTTAAGTATATCTAATGCGCGGTTAATGGTTTCGGGTGTGTTTTTGTAAAAATCGGCCATGATATGCGGGGTGGCGATGATCTTTTTTATCCCCAGGGCCATCATTGCTTTTACCAATGTAATAGATTGTTGTACCGTTTGCGCCCCATCATCAATACCGGGTAAAACATGCGAATGCATATCAACCATTACCGACTTATAATTGAGGGTACTATCTATTTCAGGTTCCTTTTTCTTAAAAAGCGAAAACATTTTATCTGTCGTTATATTGTTCAGAATAATATTGCTGGTAATGGCCCGATGTTACATCGGTTAACCATTCCTCATTAGCCAGGTACCAGTCTACGGTTTTTTCCAAACCTTCTTCAAATGTAATACTCGGCACCCAGCCCATATCTTTTTTCAGTTTAGATGAATCAATAGCATAACGCAGGTCATGCCCGGCCCTGTCATTAACAAAAGTTATCAGTTTGGCCGACTCACCTTCCACCCTGCCTAATTTTTTATCTAATATACGGCATAATAGTTTTATCAGGTCGATATTTTTCCATTCGTTATGGCCGCCTATATTATAGGTAGTACCGGTTTTCGCTTTATGGAATATCATATCAATTGCACGTGCATGATCTTCAACCCATAACCAATCGCGTATATTTTCGCCTTTCCCGTATACGGGAACGGGCTTTTTTTGTTTGATATTATTTATGGCAAGGGGTATTAATTTTTCGGGGAAATGATAGGAGCCATAATTATTTGAGCAGTTGGAGATCACAGTATTTAAACCATAAGTATCATGGTACGCCCGTACAAAATGATCAGAACTTGCTTTTGAGGCTGAATAAGGGGAGTGCGGATCATACGCTGTTTCTTCAGTAAACATCCCGCTTTCCCCTAAAGTTCCGTATACCTCATCGGTTGATACATGATAAAAACGGTTTTTTTCATAATTGCCCCGCCAGCAATCGCGTGCAGCGTTCAATAAATTTACTGTGCCTACCACATTCGTCATCACAAACTCCAGCGGGCTGGTTATTGAGCGGTCAACATGCGATTCGGCCGCCAGGTGTATTACCGCGCCGGGCTGCTCATCAGCAAAAAGCCGGTTAATAAATTCTATATCAACTATATCACCCTTGATAAACCGGTAATTGGGCGCATTTTCAATATCCTTTAAATTTGCCAGGTTACCCGCGTAGGTAAGTTTATCCAAATTAATAATCCCGTACTCCGGGTAATTCTTAACAAAACGGCGCACAACATGTGAACCTATAAAACCTGCCCCTCCGGTAATAATTATCTTTTTCATAATTGTTTATACAATTATAGCGGATTTTGGGCAATATATTTTTCCCACTCCCAGGCAGACTGCATCATCGTATCCAGATCAAGTTCTGTTTGCCATTTTAAAATGTTTTTTGATTTGGTAACATCGCCCCATATTTTCTCTATATCACCACCGCGGCGGGGCCCAATTTCATAATTCAGTTTTATACCCGTTGTTTGTTCAAAAGCATATATCACTTCTAAAACCGAACTGCCTTTACCTGTACCAATATTAAAAACATCATAACCATTAAAATTAGCTGTTTCCATTAATTTTAATGCGGCTACGTGCGCCTTAGCCAGGTCAACAACATGAATATAATCGCGTATGCAGCTGCCATCGGGGGTATTGTAATCGTTCCCGAATACGGTTATTTTTTCACGTTTACCAATAGCTGTTTGGGTGATAAACGGCACGAGGTTTTGTGGTATGCCAATAGGCAATTCACCAATTAATGCCGAACTATGCGCCCCAACAGGATTAAAATATCTTAATGAAATTACTTTATAATTACTGCCCGCTGCAACAATATCCTTCAACATTTCTTCGGCAACCTGCTTGGTATTCCCGTAAGGCGATTCGGCAGTTTTAACCGGGGCCTCTTCCGTAACCGGTAAATGATCAGGTTGACCGTAAACCGTACAGCTTGACGAGAATACAAAATTTACAGGCAGCCCATGATAAACATTCAATACATTAAGCAGGGAATAAAAATTATTCCGGTAATACTTTAAAGGGAAATGCACCGATTCGCCAACGGCTTTAAAAGCAGCGAAATGTATTATACCCGCAATATCCGGCTCGCTTTCGGCCAGCTTTTTTACGCCAGGTACGTCACAAAGATCAAGCTGATAAAAATCAGGTTTGTAACCTATGATCCTGGCAAGCTGGTCTAATATTTTTAGGTTAGAGTTAGACAGGTCATCAACAATAACAGGTTCGTAACCTGCATTTACCAGTTCAACAACCGTGTGCGAACCAATAAAGCCTAAGCCGCCCGTTACTAATATCCTGGCCATTAGTTTTTATTATAATAGGTAAAATCTTTATGCTGTATCTCTTTTTCAGGCAGCGATTTAAAATACTGGTATGTTATTTTTAACCCTTCGCTTCTTGAAACCTTAGGTTCCCAGCCCAAAATGGTTTTGGCCTTGGTAATGTCGGGCCTGCGTTGTTTGGGGTCATCAGCAGGCAATGGCAGGCTTATTAATTTTTGATCGGTGCTGGTTAATTTTATTATTTCTTCGCCAAACTGGCGTATGGTAATCTCATCAGGGTTGCCAATGTTCATGGGTTGCGTGTAATCGCTGTGCAGTAAGCGGTAAATACCTTCAACCAGGTCATCAACATAACAAAATGAGCGGGTTTGCGATCCATCGCCAAACATGGTCAACGGTTCCCCCCTTAAAGCCTGACCTATAAAAGCGGGCAATACACGCCCGTCATTCAGCCGCATACGCGGGCCATACGTATTAAATATGCGTACAATGCGGGTTTCCAAACCATGAAAAGTGTGATATGCCATCGTAATAGCTTCCTGGAAACGTTTGGCCTCATCATAAACACCCCGGGGGCCAACCGGGTTAACGTTGCCCCAGTATTCTTCAGGCTGCGGGTTAACACTCGGGTCACCGTATACTTCGGATGTAGAGGCAATAAGCATCCTGGATTTTTTTGCCCGCGCCAACCCTAGTAAATTATGCGTACCAAGCGAGCCTACCTTTAATGTTTGAATAGGTATTTTTAAATAATCTATCGGGCTTGCAGGCGACGCGAAGTGCAGTATATAATGCAGTTCGCCCGGCACATACACAAATTTTGAAACATCATGCTGATAAAACTCAAAGTTCTCCAGCTTAAACAAATGCTCAATATTACGCAGATCGCCGGTTATAAGGTTATCCATACCAATAACATGATAATCCTCTTTTATAAACCTGTCGCATAAATGCGAGCCTAAAAATCCGGCGGCCCCGGTAATTAATATGCGTTTACGTGCCATTAGCTTACCACTTTCCTCCCTATGCTGTTATAGTAAAAACCGCAATCTATCATTTTTTGTATGTCGTATAAATTACGCCCGTCAAAAATAACTTTTGATTTTAACAATTTTTCCAACTGGTCAAAATCAGGCGTTCTAAACACTTGCCATTCCGTCAATATTAACAAAGCATCGGCGTCGGCCAAAGCTTCATATTGGTCGGCGGCATAATGTATTTTATCGCCCAGCAACCCCTTAACATTGGCCATAGCTTCCGGGTCGAACGCGGTTATGATTGCACCTTGTTTCAGTAATTCATCAATAATATATAGTGCCGGGGCTTCACGTATATCATCCGTTTCGGGTTTAAAAGCAAGCCCCCAAATGGCAAACTTTTTATTCTTTAAGTCGCCTTTATAGTATTTTTTTATTTTTTCGACCAGCACCTTTTTTTGGATGTCGTTAACATCCATTACCGAGTTTAAAATTTTAAAATCGTATTTATGTTCTTTAGCCGATTGGGCCAGCGCCTGTACATCCTTAGGGAAGCAACTGCCGCCATAGCCGATACCCGAAAAAAGAAAACGCCTGCCAATACGGTCGTCAGCCCCGATGCCCCGTCTAACCATATCTACATCGGCATCAACCAGTTCGCAAAGGTTCGCAATCTCGTTCATGAATGATATTTTGGTGGCCAGAAACGAGTTAGCGGCATATTTTGTAAGTTCGGATGAACGTTGGTCCATATAAATAACCGGATTGCCCTGGCGTACGAAGGGCGAATACAATTCGCCCATTAATTTACGGGCGCGTTCATCCATAGTGCCTATAATAATACGGTCGGGTTTCATAAAATCCTCAACCGCGACACCTTCCCGCAAAAATTCTGGGTTAGAAACCACCGCGAATTCAACACTGGTATGCGCGTTAAGCAATGCGGTTATTTTATCGGCCGTACCCACCGGTACGGTTGATTTGGTTACAATAACCTTATATTCCGTAATTAGTTTTGCTATGTCTTTCGCGGCGCCCAATACATAGCTAAGGTCGGCTGAACCATCTCCGTCCGGAGGTGTAGGAAGCGCCAGGAATATGATCCTGGCTTCCTTTATAGCTTCTGCCAGGTTACTGGTAAAACGCAATCTTTTTTGGTCAATATTCCGATGAAAAAGCAGCTCCAGCCCCGGCTCATAAATAGGCAATTCGCCATCCTGCATCATCTTTACCTTTTTCTCGTTTATGTCAACACAGGTAACCTGGTTGCCCGTTTCGGCTAAACAGGTACCTGTAACTAAACCTACGTATCCTGTT
>Ga0206932_1104_pt1 | contig 15138 bp, 14 predicted proteins | sample Alteio_BWOrgHeat_18_FD_153244 | JGI IMG/M metagenome (GOLD analysis project Ga0206932, IMG submission 153244) | Enriched cells from forest soil in Barre Woods Harvard Forest LTER site, Petersham, Massachusetts, United States -... | ecosystem: Environmental > Terrestrial > Soil > Temperate forest >...
TTAATTTTTTAATTTATTTTAAATACCCCCATATGACGATAGTAAATGGCAAAGGTTACGTGGTGTTATTGACAAAAGCGACCACCCATAGGTTTTTCCCGGTGAAGCAGGGGTATGTGTCGGCGAAAGTGGAATAAAAATTGTTGCAGGATGACTCGAAAAATGTGTGGAAGCGGATAAAAGACTGTATAAGTGATTTTTACAGGTAATACTTCTCGCCGTTAAACTTTATCTTACCGGCATCAAGCAACCGGCGTACGGTATCCAGCCGTTCTTTTTCAATACCGCTTTTTATAGAAGTTATTAAAGAGTCGAGCTCCAAAGGGGCAATACTTAATAATTGTGCTATCTCGTTGGTAATATCATCAAACACTTCGGTGGCATTGCGTTTGCGTTTTTCATCGAGGCAAACATCGCAGGTACCGCATTTATCACTATTGGGTTCATCAAAATAAGCTAACAGCAACTGGCTCCTGCATTTTTTATGGGTGCAATAGGCGAAAACTGCCTCCATCTTTTTTAGATACGTAGCTTTGCGCTGTTCAATAAATTGTTTATTAATATACAGGTTATCAGGTTGCTGGCGCGGTTTTAAATAAGTTACCTGAGGCTGGTCGTTTTGCGGCAGATAGCTTAATATATTGTATTCCTGCAATTGTTTTAACCCTTCAATTACCTGCTGCACACTCATGTGGGCGCGGCGCGACAAGTCGAATTCCTTTAAACGCACATAGTTTTCAAACGCCCCGCCATACGAGCGCAATAAAGTTTTGATGAACGCGTCCCAGCCCCGGTTTTGTATCTGGAAATTATATAGCTGCTCATTCAATACCTCGAACCGGAACCGCGACGGTAAAAACACACTTTCACTAAATGACAAATATTCGTCCTGCTCCAAAAACTTGAGGGCGTTTAATGTTTTTAGTACATCCAGTTTGTATTTGGCGCAAAAATCGCCCAGGTCAAGGTCGAAACTAATACCCGCCCCCGCGCCATAGGCTACCTGGTAATAGTTAGAGAGTTGATGATAAACCAGTTTGATCTCATCAACCGCCGGGAAACTTAGCGCAAACATTTTCTCCTGTTTTATCCTGTCGCCATTATTATACAGTAAAACGGCGTATGCTTTATGTTCATCGCGCCCCGCCCTGCCCGCTTCCTGGTAATAGGCTTCCAGGCTTTCGGGCAGATCTTTATGTATCACGAAACGCACATCGGGCTTATCAATACCCATGCCGAAGGCGTTGGTGGCTACCATAATGCGGGTGCGGTTGTTTTTCCAGCTTTCCTGCTTTTTCGAGCGTTCATCGGGTGTAAGGCCGGCGTGGTAATAATCGGCTTTAATGCCGTTATCGTTATAAAATTTAGCTATTTCGGCACATTCTTTCCGGCTGCGTACATATACTATGCCGCTGCCTTTTACGCCGGCAGCAATATCAAGCATTTTGAGGGGTTTGTTCTCTTCATACTGCACCACATAACTGATATTTTTGCGCTCAAAGCTTTTCTGGAAAACCAGCGCCTTCTTAAACAATAGCTTATCCTGTATGTCAACCCTTACCTCGGCCGTTGCTGTAGCGGTAAGCGCCAGTACAGGCACATCCGGGTGCAGCTCACGCAGGTCGGCGATATGCAGATATGACGGCCTGAAATCATACCCCCATTGCGATATGCAATGCGCCTCATCAACCGCGAACAGGTTTACCTTCATGTATTTGATGCGTTCTCGCACCAGTTCAGACAATAAACGCTCGGGCGACAGGTATAAAAACTTAACCGGGCCATAAATACAGTTATCCAGCGCAAGGTCAACCTCCCGCTTATTCATGCCAGATACTATGGAGACGGCTTCAATACCTTTGGCCTTTAAATTTTCTACCTGGTCTTTCATCAGGGCAATGAGCGGCGATACTACAATACAAATTCCATCCTTTGCCATAGCAGGCACCTGGAAACAAACCGATTTGCCACCGCCGGTTGGCAGCAGCGCCAAAGTATCATGCCCCAACAATACCGACTGGATAATATCCTCCTGCATCGGGCGGAAAGCATCATGGTTCCAGTAGGTTTTTAATATTTCCTGTATCGTCATGGTATTATGGCAGTTCCAAAACTATTAAAAACCATCAATAGTTTTAACTTAGCAATTATAATCTATAAACCATGCTAAAAAAAGGAGAACACATTGAAGGAACGCCTGCCGAGCTGCAGGTATTACTGGACCAGGATGCAGCGGCTAATGATTTTTTTGAAAGACTGTCAAAATCTTATAAACAAGGGTATTGCGATTGGGTAGGCTCGGCCAAACAGGAAGATACGCGCAAGGTAAGGGCTGATAAAGCAATGATAATGCTGCGCAATAAGCAGAAAACGCTGAAGACTTGAACAAGGTAGATAAACCAATCAGGCTAACTTATCCATCACATTAAATACAATAAAAATAAAATATAGTGCAACTGAAAACACTACACTTATTACCAGGAGCAGCTTTTCATTGAATAAATATTTTTTCCGGTACAGAAAAAACAGGGTGCCTATTTGGATTAAAACAAAAAACAAACAAACCAATCTCATATTGCTAACGTTAAAACCCCCTTTATTAAAAAGCAGGAAGTAAATATATTTAGCTATAACCTGCAACACAAAGAACCCTATAACATTTACTAATGTTGCGAGGGTGTACTTAATTGCAGTTTCCATACTTTAGGGTTATTTGATTAGCTTAAAATCAATCAGTTGCATTAAAGGTAAACAAAAGCTATCATAAAAAACAAAAAAAAGCCCGCTAAATTTAGCAGGTCCCACTTTTGTTCTTTTAAATCAACGCAATCAAAAAAATCACCTGAATCAGCGGTCCCCTATCTCCACATAATCCCGGTTAACAGCGCCGTTATATATCTGGCGGGGGCGGCCTATGGGCTCTTTATGCGCTTTCATTTCTTTCCATTGCGCTATCCAGCCCGGCAGGCGTCCCAGGGCAAACAAAACGGTAAACATATCCGTTGGGAAACCCAGTGCACGGTAAATAATGCCCGAATAAAAATCAACGTTGGGATATAATTTGCGCTCAACAAAATAGAGGTCTTTTAAAGCTACTTCTTCCAATTTCTTGGCTATCTCAAGCACTTCATCGTCCATGCCCAACTTTTCTAATATATCATCGCAGGCCTTTTTAATGATCTTGGCACGCGGGTCAAAATTCTTATAAACGCGGTGGCCAAAACCCATTAAACGGAAGGGGTCGTTTTTATCCTTAGCTTTATTTATCCACTTATCAGTATCACCCCCATCTTCCTTTATTTTTTCGAGCATTTCAATAACTGCCTGGTTAGCGCCGCCATGCAGCGGGCCCCATAAGGCCGATATACCGGCCGATACAGAAGCGTAAATATTAGATTCGGATGAACCCACAATACGCACGGTTGATGTGGAACAGTTTTGTTCATGATCAGCGTGCAATATCAACAACGTATTCATGGCGCTAACAACAACCGGATCAATTACAACATCCTCAGTTAGCTGCCCAAAGGTCATACTTAAAAAATTGGTCACGTAATCGTATTTATTTTGCGGGTACATAACCGGGTGGCCCAATGACTTTTTGTATATCCATGATACAATAGTGGCCATTTTGCTCAGCATTTTTATGATGCTTAAATTAAGCTCATCAGTTGTTTGATTTGATTTTAGCGATTCGGGATAAAATGCCGATAAGGAACATACCAATGATGATAACTGCCCCATAGGATGTGATTTTGAAGGAAACCCATCAAAAAACTTCTTCATATCCTCATGCACCAGCGTATGGCGGCTTATTTCGTATTGAAAAGCTGCAAGCTGTTCGGCAGTAGGCAAATCGCCATAGATCAGTAAATAAGCTACCTCGATAAAAGTTGATTTTTCTGCCAGCTGCTCAATAGGGTAACCACGGTATTTAAGTATACCCAGTTCCCCATCTAAAAAAGTTATAGCACTTTGCGTGGCCCCGGTGTTTTTATAACCAACATCCAGGGTTACATAACCGCTTTGATCTCTCAGTTTTGAAATATCAATAGCTTTTTCCCCTTCGGTACCCTCTATGATCGGAAGGTCGTATATTTTATCACCTATTTTTAATTGTGCTGAACCTGACATGAAAAGATATTTTTGTATATGCAACAAATATATGTAAATCTGCGTATTATTTAGCTGTAAGAAAGAAGAACCAATTGTAAAAAATATTGCCTCATATTGCTTATTTTGTCGCAAATTCCTCTTACTGGTATATGATTATAAAATATATCTTTTCAAACAAATTGTAAATGACATTAAAAGGCGGCTCTTTCTTACTAATTCAATATTATTATGTCGCCCTATTGCTATTAGCCGCTTTAGTATTTATAGGCCTTTTAATAAAAATGGCCTACCGTTATGGTCTAAAAAAGGCCGGGAGCGGCAGCTTATCTAATTCGCAGCAGCTTAACTCGCTCATTAATTCGCTGAACGATATTATTTTTGAGTTTAATGAAGATAAAGTTTGTTTAAATGTGTGGTTCAATGAACGTGTTAAACGGGTGATGGACCCTAAACAGACAATCGGGAAAAGGCCCGAAGATATTTTGGGATACGAAAAGGCCCTTAAATTTAATCATGCACTTGACCAGGTTATAAAGACGAGGATGCCAGCTTCCCTCGAATTTCCTTCTTTCTTTGGCACCGGCAAATGGTTCATCGCGAAAATAGTCCCGGTTTTTGATACCGGGGGAAATTATACCGGCCGTATCTCGATATCAGTTGCTGACATATCCGAACAAAAAAAATATGCCGACGCATTAAAAGAAAATGAAACTTTACTGATCGAATCGCAATCATTTGCTAAAATCGGCAATTGGTGGTATGACCATATTAAAAAGGAGAGTTATTGGTCGGAAAGTTTTTATGCTGTTTTAGAAACTGAAAGTTTGCCCCAAGGCCTTACTAAATTTGAATACTATTTAAGCCTTGTCCATCCGGATGACCGTGCAAGTTATCGCGAATTTCATTTAAGCTTGTATACCAGCGACCTGAAGCAGTTTGAACACCGCTTAATCACGCCTAAGGGGAATTTAAAATACATAAAAGTTGTTAAAGGTGATCTTACAAACGATGCTGACGGTAAGTTAAAACGGATATCTGGAATTATACAGGATATAACCGAAAGTAAGCTATCGGAAAAAGCTATAAAAAAGGGGCGTTCCGAATTAATTGAGGCACAAACCATTGCAAAGATCGGGAACTGGAGCTGGAATATAGCGTCGGATAAAGTTAAATGCTCTCAGGAGACATACAATATTTTTGAGGTCGATGCCCATATAATGGCCCGTTTGGGTACCGGGCGTTTTCTTTTAACCCATGTATATAAAAATGATAAACTTATTTTACAGCATCTATTTAAAAATGCTGCCCGTAAGCCCGGTTATACTTGTGTTTTCCGTATAGTTACGCCCAATGGCGCTATCAAGTATGTAAGAATAATTGTGGGCAGCCTGCTTAAAAATGAGGACGGAAGCCTGCGAAAGATAATAGGTACATTACAGGATATTACCGACAGAAAACAAATAGAAATAGATTATAAAACAACCGAAAACAAGTATAAACTGGTATTAGAAACTATTAAACTTGCCGCGATATCAATTGATGGGCAAGGTGATATTACTTTCTGCAACCAATACCTGGCAAATTTGCTGGGTTACAACCAGAAAGAAATACTGGGCATGAAATGGGTGGATAAATTTTTACCTCGAGGTACAAAAGAGCTCCTCGGCAACTGGCTTGCAAACAGTTCTATACCAACGCAATACACTAACCCTATTGTATGCCGTAATGGAGACGAGCGTATTATCAGCTGGCAAAATACGATAAGCTATGATGAAAATGGCCTGGTTAAAGAAATCACCAGCATTGGCGAAGATATTACCGATCAGCAAAAAGCAACCCAGGAGTTGGTATTGGCAAAAGAACTGGCTGAAAAGTCGTCGAGGTTCAAATCTGATTTCTTATCGATAATGAGCCATGAGATAAGAACACCAATGAACGCGGTTATTGGCACTACCAATTTATTATTAAGTGATGAACCTAAACCCGAGCAGTTAGAATATTTAAACATTCTAAAATTTTCGGGGGAGAACCTGCTGTCCATTATAAATGATATTTTAGATTATAATAAAATCGAAGCCGGTAAATTGGAGCTTAACGAGTTTAAATTCGATCTGCGCCATCTTGCCCAAAAAATAAGACAATCCTTTCTTCCAAAAACTGTAGAAAAGAAATTAACTATTGAATTAACCATCGATGAAGCTATTCCTGAATATTTAACCGGCGACCAGGCGCGCCTGAGCCAGATATTAAACAACCTGGTAGGCAACGCCGTTAAATTCACTGATAAAGGAACAATAACCATCGGGTTGCAGGCCGAACGGATAGACAGCCAACAAGCCATTATTAAATTCATTGTAGCTGATACTGGGATAGGTATTGCCACAGAAAACCTGGATATCATTTTTGATCCTTTTACGCAGGAACCGATAATTAACAACAATAACGGCGGCACAGGTTTGGGGCTTGCCATTACAAAACGCCTGGTAAACCTTCATCAAAGTGAGATTTCTGTTAAAAGCGAACCTGGAAAAGGTGCCGAATTCACGTTTACTATCTCATTTAAGCTGCCCCAAAAAGAGGCCGAAGGGCTATTGGCTGGCACAGACAGCAGCCCTATGCTTAATTTATATGGGATGAATGTGCTTATAGTTGATGATAATAAAATGAACCTGCTTATAGCATCAAGATTTCTTAAAAAATGGCAGGCAAATGTTGATGAAGCGCTAAACGGGCAATTAGCTGTTGAGATGGTGGGTAATAAAGTTTACGACCTGATTATCATGGACCTGCAAATGCCGGTAATGGATGGCTTTGAAGCTACTATGGCAATCAAAAAAACCAACCCTGAAATACCCATCATAGCGCTCACCGCCGACGCTATGCCCGAAACCTACAACAAAGCATTGGAAGCAGGCATGAGCGATTATTTAACAAAACCGTTTGTACCTGCTGTATTTTTTGAAAAAGTATCTAAGCATTATCAGCCAGTGGTGTAGTGCGGGCAGTGGGCAGTGGGCAGTTCAAGCTTCGCTTGAACTGAAATTATCTCACTATTGACTACTCACTACTCACTAATTCACTCATTAATTAGACCGTATCGCTTCAACCGGGTCAAGCTTTGAGGCGAAATAGGCCGGAACTATGCCAGAAATTATACCGATGCCAACAGAGGTACCTATCCCAATTATTATATTTTTAAGATAAAGCACAATGGTCATATCTGCTACCCATTTTACTATAAATGTGCCGCCGTATACCATTAAAAGCCCTATTATCCCCCCCATTAAACAAAGGATAATGGCTTCGATCAAAAATTGTAATAAAATAAAATAGTTTTTTGCCCCCAATGATTTTTGAATACCTATAATATTTGTACGCTCTTTTACAGAAACAAACATAATATTAGCTATGCCAAACCCGCCTACCAATATGGAGAACAGGCCGATAATAAAACCGGCCACGTTGATTACCTTGAATACAATATCTAACTGATCGGAAAGCATAGTGCTTTCATTTAGTGCAAAGTTATCTTCCTGGTTTGGCCTTAAACTGCGTATAGAACGCATTAACCCCCGCAATTCGCCCTGCACTTCCTGCATAGGGATGCCCTCCTTACCTCTTACAATAATTGAGGGGCGGTATTTCTCATTCTGTACGTCAATTAAATTATGGGCAAAATTTAATGGTAAAACCACTAATTTATCGTCTGATATGCCCAGCATGTCTTTCCCTTCTTTTGCAAAAACGCCAATAATGGTTACATACCTGCCCATTACTTTTATTTGTTTGCCAATAGCGGTACCTCCCGGAAATAAATTATCGGCAATATCATGGCCAATTAAAATAACCGGCGCACCTGTTTTCGATTCCATATCGGTAAAATACCGTCCGTCTTCAAAATCAAAGTTCCAGGTTTTATTATGTTCTTGCGTAACGCCATCTATCTCAACACCATCAACAGTATTGCTTCCGTATTTTATGGTACGGCTATCAATGGTTATTTCATAGGATATGGCCCCGGCGGTTTGACTGCGTTTTTGTAATTCATAAAAATCGCTTAACCTTGATACCGGGCGCTGCATGAATTTCCACCACGGGTATTCTCCGTCTGATACCCAGGGCCACTTTTCTACATAAACACTGTTGCTGCCCAATTTGTCTACACTTTTTTGAAGGTTATCCCGCAATGTATCAACTGCCGAAAAAACAGCTATTATGGTAAATATGCCAATAGTAACACCCAATAAGGAGAGCAGTGTGCGCAGCCTGTTTTGCCTTAAAGCGTCAAATGCAAACAAAAAGCTTTCACGAAAAAGTTTTAAAAATATCATATATGGTGATTACACTGATTTTTTATGATTTCACAGATTTTTAAACCTGATTGCAAAAATGGTGTTATAGTTTAGATGCTTTAATTGCGATTAAGTTACATTATTTTAGTTAAATAAAACCATAACGGTAAGCTGCAGCATTCAATCCGTGTAATCATAAATGAATCAATGAAATCATTACAATCTAAATCAATATCAGTGTAATCTAATAATATAATCAATGTAATCATAATAATATATTTGTACATTTGCGCCCTGAAAATCCATACATAATAAGCATGAAATTATCTCAATTTAAATTCAATTTACCCGAATCATTAATTGCAAGTACACCTGCTGCCATCCGCGATGAGTCGCGTTTAATGGTACTTCACCGTGATTCAGGAAATATTGAGCATAAAATTTTTAAAGACGTATTGGATTATTTTGATGATAAGGATGTTATGATCCTTAATAATACCAAAGTATTTCCTGCCCGGATGTACGGGAACAAAGAAAAAACAGGGGCCACTATTGAAGTGTTTTTATTGAGGGAACTAAATAAAGAGCTTCGCCTTTGGGATGTTCTGGTTGATCCGGCGCGTAAAATACGTGTAGGCAACAAGTTATATTTTGGCGATGACGACCTTTTAATTGCCGAGGTAGTTGACAATACCACATCGCGCGGCCGTACCATCCGCTTTTTGTTTGACGGTACCGAAGAAGAGTTTAGGCGTAATGTTGAAATATTGGGCGAAACACCATTGCCGAAATATATAAAACGCAAGGCAACTGCCGAAGATAAAGAACGTTACCAAACCATATTTGCCAAGCATGAGGGCGCTGTAGCGGCCCCTACCGCCGGTTTACACTTTAGCCGTGAACTCATGAAACGCCTGGAACTTAAAGGTGTTGAATTTGCCGAAGTTACCCTGCACGTTGGTTTAGGAACATTCAGGCAGGTAGAGGTAGAGGACCTTACCAAACATAAAATGGATTCGGAACAGATCATCATCGAACAAAAGCAGGCCGATATTGTAAACAGGGGTATTGAGCTTAAGAAACGGGTATGTGCCGTTGGTACCACCAGTATGCGCGCCATTGAATCGGCGGTATCAGCAAGTAAAACTTTAAAACCCGTTAACGACTGGACCAGCAAATTCATTTTTCCGCCATACGATTTCAGTATTGCCAACTCAATGATCACCAATTTTCATACACCCGAATCAACATTACTGATGATGGTAGCGGCATTTGGCGGTTATGAAAACGTTATGAACGCTTACGAAGTAGCTATAAAAGAAAAATACCGCTTTTACAGCTATGGCGACGCGATGCTGATTATATAATGTTATACGTTTGACGTTGTACGTAATACGTTTTTGTAAATTTGTTAACGTATTACGTACAACGTCAAACGTATAACTCTAAAAATGAAAACCTACGCCATTATAGTAGCCGGTGGTTCGGGCAGCAGGATGCTGTCGGCAGTCCCCAAGCAATTTTTACTGCTTAACGGAACACCCGTGTTAATGCATACCCTGCTGGCTTTTCATCATTGCAATTCAAAACCCCATATTATTTTAGCGCTTCCTGCCCATTTTCATACGCATTGGGCACAGCTTTGTATAACGCACAATTTTACTGTCCCTCATCAATTGGTAAACGGCGGCGAAACACGTTTCCATTCCGTTAAAAACGGATTAGATATGATACCAGGTAATTCTGACACGCTCGTTGCCGTACACGATGCCGTAAGGCCCTTAATCAGTTGCGAAATTATTGATACATCATACCAATATGCTGCAAAGCATGGTAACGCTGTTGCTGCCGTTAAAAGCCGCGACTCGGTACGGCAGTTAAAAAACGAAACTTCTTTCGCGTTAAACCGGGATGAAATTTATCTTATACAAACACCGCAGACCTTTCAATCGACCCAACTTAAAAGTGCCTATAGACAACCTTACAATGCTAAATTTACAGACGATGCCGGCGTGGTTGAAGAATCAGGCATTAAGATAAATTTAATAGCAGGCGATTATCAAAACATTAAAATAACTTTTCCGGAAGACATTGCCATTGCAGTATTATTGCAGAAAACCAGGATTGAAAAATCCTGAGAAAAATCTACAGGTTTATAAAACAATAAAGCTCTTAGCATATCTCCAAACAATGACTGTGTCATTTCGACCAGCGGGAGAAATCTATACACACGCAAAACGAATTATACAAGTGTATAGATTTCTCGCTACCGCTCGAAATGACATTTTTCTATTTTAAATTACTTTCTAAAAAAGTTGCTAAAAAGTAACTTTTATGAACCCTCTTTTTGCCCTGCCACAATCCCTTTATTTTTTTCAAAAATAAAAATTTCCTGTTTCAATACACTAACTGACGTGATTTTCATTCTTTTATAGTCAGGTAATTTATCAGATTATATATAATAGTTTATTTATTTGATTATTAACTATTTATAACATAATTTATTACCATATAAGTTATTATGCTAATTATATTAGTTTTAAGTATGTACATGAGCTTATAAAAGTTAAATTTTAACTTGAAATAATAATCATAAATTATTGATTTATAATTATTTATATTAATTATATAAAACTAAATATAAAATTTATTCATGCTAAAATTTGCCTTATTTTGCATTAATAATGATGATTTTTCTATCCGTATAATTTTCTTCAATCCAATACACAAACTGCACCCCGAAATTTCGCGCAGGAGTGCTTAAAAAACAAAAAACATATATTAATATGTTTTATTTATAAGGCGGCTTAGAGGCGCTTAAAATGCAAATAGATGGCACAATGCGCATACCCCTACCCTACTTTATTAACACAAAAAAGTTAAATTTTTCAGGATATACAGGATAATGATAAGTTGCTATTTTCGTATTTGAATTTGTTTTCGCGCTACCGGGAACAGAAAGATGGTAGACAGAACTATTAAAGCGCCAACCCAGAATCCGGTAGTCATTTTGTTCATATCCCCAAAAAAAAGAAACGACATCAGGATACCGTAAACCGGTTCGAGATTAGTAACCAATGCCACACGGAAGGCCGAAAGCTCGCGCATTACAGATACCCCGGCAACATAGGCAAGCGATGTGCAAATGGTTCCGAGCAGCAGCAGGTAACCAATATCGGAGTTTTTTAAAAACATGGTATGGTTAAACCCGTGGAAAAAAACCAAGTATAGGGTAGTCCAGAAAAAAGCCCCGGTAAGCTCGTAAAAAGCAATAACGGTCGGCGTATGATTTTTTACCTGTTTAGAATTGATGATAGAAAAAACACTGGCAAACAACGCACTTGCTAAACCTGCTATGATACCCCTGGTATATTGAGTTTCGAACTTAAATATTAAAACTATGCCGGTTATAATTAACAGGCCGGCTATGATCTCCAGCTTTGAGATGGGTTTTTTGTTGATCAGGGGCTCCAAAATAGCGGTAAAGAGGGTCATTGACGAAAGGCATACCAGCGTAACGGGTACGGTTGACAGCTTGATGGATGCGAAAAACAATATCCAATGCCCGCCAACCAGGGCCCCTGTAAAAAACAATTTTAAAAAGGTATTGCGGGTTACTTTAAATGCCGTTTTATTAAATTTAAAATAAAGGAACAGCGATACCATAGCTATCAACACCCTGTACCAAACCAGCTGTACAGCCGATATGGATATTAAAGCGCCTAATATGCTGGTAAACCCCCATATAAATACCGTGAAATGCAGTATAAGCAGGTTTTTATTTATGCCGGTATTAGCTTCTGCCATTATTTAGGTGCCTTATAAAGTAAATAGCCGCCCAATAACCCAAATATGCAATTAGGAAGGCATACAGCAATAAACGGGTCTAAACCGCTTTTTATGGCGAATACCAGCGCGAACCTATCAACCACAATATAGGCAAAGCAAAGAAACAGGCCTATACCCAACGGCAGGCCTATACCACCCCTAACCCTGCGCGATGATATTGATACCCCGATCAAAGTAAGAACGAATGATGCCAGCGGATAAATGAAACGCCGGTATTTTTCGTACAGCATATCCTTCATGTTTCCTGCACCACGCGTTCCTTCTCTTTCAATATTTTTGTTAAGCTCGGTCATTGACATGGCCGAATACACATTGTCATGCGTTTCAAAATCTGCAGGTTTAAGGGCAAGCGTGGTATCTTTTTGCTGCAGGTTCATTGCCAGTTTTTCCCTCATTCCGTTTATATAACGGATGGAATAATCCTTCATGGTCCATTTATTCTTCAATGAATCATAGGTGATAGAATTGGCAACAATTTTTTCCCGCAGTATATCCCCGTCAAATTTCTCTAAAACAAACTGGAAACCCGTATGCATAGCAGGATCATACGACTGCACATATACATAAGTGCGTTTATCTAATTGCAGATGTACCTCGTTCTTAGTAGGGTCGCCGTTAAAACCGTGCGTATTTTGAAAAGTCACATATAGCCTGTTAGTATAAGGGATAAGGTAAACATTAGCAAAAAATGAAACCAGGAAAATTAAAGTAGCCGATACAAAATAAGGCCTTAAAAACCGGCTAAAACTAACCTTTCCGCTTAGTATGGGAACAATCTCGGTTTGATTAGCCATTTTAGCGGTAAAAAATATCACTGCTAAAAAAGTGATGATGGGCGATAAGAGATTGGTAAAATAAGGAATAAAACCTGCATAATATTTAAAAGCAATGTCATAAACTGAATCATTATGCGATAAAAAGTTATCCAGATGCTCAGATATGTCGAACACTACGGAAATGGTTATAACTATAACCAGGGTAAAAAAAAATGTACCCAGGTATTTGCCGATAATATATTGGTCAATTATTTTAAAATACCTGTTTAAAAAGTTCTTCATTTATAATCTTTCACCTAAGCGGTTAACCATTATTTTTTTCCAGTTATAAAACTCCCCTGCTATAATTTTTTTACGCGCTTCTTTAACCAGCCACAGGTAAAAATGCAGGTTATGCAAGGTTGCTATCTGCGCGCCAAGCATTTCGCCCGAGTGTATCAAATGCCGCAAATAGGCTTTTGTGTATTGTTTATCAGCAAACAGTTCGCTATCATCTTCAATGGGCGAGAAATCGTTCTTCCATTTTTCGTTCTTTATATTAATAACGCCGTTTTTTGTAAACAGCATACCGTTTCGGGCATTGCGGGTTGGCATTACACAATCAAACATATCAATACCGAGCGCAATATTTTCCAATATATTTACGGGTGTGCCTACGCCCATTAAGTAACGTGGTTTTTGCGTTGGTAATATATCGCATACCAATTCGGTCATGGCATACATTTCTTCAGCAGGCTCTCCTACTGATAATCCGCCTATGGCGTTGCCCTCGCGGTAGAATGAAGCGATCACCTCGGCCGACTTTACCCGGAGGTCTTTATAAACAGATCCCTGCACTATCGGGAACAGCGTTTGGCTGTACCCGTATTTAGGTTCGGTATGGTCAAAATGGTCACAGCAGCGTTTTAGCCAGCGGTGCGTCATTTCTATCGACCTTTTTGTATAAATATACTCGCACGGGTAAGGTGTACATTCATCGAAGGCCATTATGATATCAGCGCCTATAACACGCTGAATATCCATCACATTTTCGGCTGTAAACAAATGTTTCGATCCATCAATATGTGAACGGAATGTTACCCCTTCTTCTTTTATTTTTCGTACCTCGCTTAATGAGTACACCTGGTAGCCGCCGCTATCAGTTAATATGGGCCCATCCCAACCGATAAATTTATGCAGCCCACCAGCGCTTTCCAGCGTATCTAAACCGGGCCTTAAATATAAATGATAGGTGTTCCCTAATATTATCTGTGCCTCAATATCGTTTTCAAGCTCCCTCTGGTGTACGGCCTTTACTGTGCCTGCTGTGCCAACAGGCATAAAAATGGGGGTTTGTATGGAACCGTGATCGGTGGTGATCTCTCCTGCCCGGGCTTTTGAAAGCGTATCTTGTGCTGTTAAGGTAAATTTCATTTTTGCTGCGCAAAAATAGTGATTAGTGATTAGAGATTGGTGATTAGTTGCCTGTAATTTGTACAGACTTATTCGCCAGCTTAAATTGTAAAAAAACACTAATCTCTAATCTCTAATTAACTAATCATCATTTCACATTTTTTACCCAAATTTGGCACATATTTTATTACATATTGGAAACCTATATACAAATCGCATTATTTACCCTGTTTATGCTGGCGTTCATTATCCAGCTATACTTTTTGATCAATAACCAAAACTCGCTGGCGGCCTATAAGCAGCCTGACGATCTGCCGGAAGCTAAACTGCCCATATCTGTAATTATAAGCGCCCGTAACGAAGCACAAAATTTAAGGGATAACCTGCCATCGATACTGAAACAAAATTACCCCGACTTTGAAGTGGTTGTGGTGAACGATTGTTCGTACGATGATTCTGATCTGGTCCTGGCTGATCTGAAGGCAGTACACCCTTATCTTAAAATAGTAACTATAAATGAGCATATCCGCTTTAAAACCGGGAAAAAATTCGCGCTTACCTTAGGCATAAAGGCAGCAAAGAACGAGCATCTTTTATTTACTGATGCTGATTGCCAACCCGCGTCGCCAAACTGGATAACCCGGATGACGGCCCATTTTAATGAGGAAGTGCAACTCATACTAGGCTATTCGCCTTGTTATAAAACCAAGGGC
>Ga0206932_1106_pt1 | contig 14985 bp, 14 predicted proteins | sample Alteio_BWOrgHeat_18_FD_153244 | JGI IMG/M metagenome (GOLD analysis project Ga0206932, IMG submission 153244) | Enriched cells from forest soil in Barre Woods Harvard Forest LTER site, Petersham, Massachusetts, United States -... | ecosystem: Environmental > Terrestrial > Soil > Temperate forest >...
GGTGCAATCTATCGTTAAATCTACCTTTCCGTATACGGCAACTTTAATGATCCCGGCCAGCGCCCAGCCCGACAAAAGTTACTCAGCGGTAAGTTTAGCTACCAGCCTTGACCAGAGTTTTTCAAAAAGCGGCAATAACGCGAATAATGTTAGCGAGGTAAGTATTATTTCGGCTAAACTGCAATCAACCGCGCCTGCTGATTTTAATTTAGGTGATCTGAAATCGGTAAAGATATATATGTCAAAAGAGGATGAAAAAGATGAGGTTTTAGTAGCCTCACGTAACGATATAACAGCGGGTACGGGTAATGTTATGACTTTGGATATAGATAACTCACATTTTTTAGACCCCCTGGTACGCGAACGTGATATAAGAATAAAAATGGTTTATGAATTACGCAAAAAAACAGGGGTTGATGTAAGCGTACACCTGGTACTGGGGCTTAATGCCTATCCGGCAAAGTAAGATTAGTCATTCAAATACGTCCTGTACCCCCGGACTTTTAACACTGATTGGTAAGGTATAAACACTCTTTAAGGGAATGCCGTATTTTGATGCCGGTATCCACCCTTTGGCAGTTGAAGCTATTACAAGAGTAAAATGATCATCCATCGATTCGCTGGTAGAATTTAAAACCACAATATTTTCAATTTTTGCATCAGGCGTTATGGTAAACCGTACATAGGCCGTACCGTTTACATTCGAGAGCATACCGTACCTTAAAGCGTTCATTTTATTTTGAATAACGCTGTAAAGCGCTTTTTCGCCATCGCGATAGTGCGCTGCCACATATCGGCGCTGGTAGTGATATTCTTTACCGCTCACACCTACCGCAACACCCGAAACAAGCGCACCATTTTCATAACGTTCGGTGAAGTCGATTTTATATTCCTTATCTGTACCTTTCCACTCGCCATCATGAAGGCCATTTTTAACCGCGCCTTCCTCCTTAAAAATTTCATCAAAGCCAATATAGTTATAGTAACCCTCTCCATTTGCAACCAACGTTTTACCAGTAGAGTCGAGACAGTCGGTGATCCGGTAATTATCATAATCATCTTCGGAAGGATGCTCGGGGTACTGCTTAACTGATTGTATTTTGCCATTATGATAAAAATCGTAAAGCAAACCGCATAATCTATTGTTACGATAATTAGCCAATTGCATTTTCATGCCATTTGGGTAAAAGCGGGCTACCTGCCCCTGAAAAACAAGCGGAGAAATTTTGGATGCCTTGCCCGCAAGCTTTTGTTTACCGTTAATAAAGTATTCATTAACCATATACAATTTTGACCCAGCCTCGGGCATATCAACCATTCTGTAATAGTCGGCCCTAACGCGCGATTTTACTTCTGTGCCGTCAGTTTTAAAAAAATAAACAGCCTGTTGTGCAAGACATATCTTCCCCGCAAGTAACAGTATGCTGCATAAAAAAGTTTTCATAATGTTAAGTATATCAAACTATATAATCAGTTTGTTATCATTATCCGGAAACACCGAAACGGGCTCATATTTGCGCGCTTCATCCATCTCCATATAGGCGAACGACATAATAATTACGATATCCCCAACCTGCGCCAGCCTTGCTGCCGCTCCGTTTAAGCATATAATTCCGCTTGCTCGTTGGCCTTTTATTACATAAGTTTCAAAACGTGCGCCGTTATTATTGTTAACCACCTGCACCTTTTCGTTGGCAATAATATTTGCCGCATCCATCAAATCCTCATCAATGGTAATACTGCCCGCATAGTTTAACTCGGCCTGCGTTACTTTGGCACGATGAATTTTTGATTTTAATACCTCGATAATCATACGGCAAATTTAGTGTTTTATAGTTCATGATTTATCAACCATGAACTAATAAGCACATTATCAATTAATCTCGTTTTGCCAACCTTTGCGGCTGCCAGGGCGACTATTTTTTTGGTGTTATTATCTGCGGGGTGCAGGGTATCTCCATCTGCAATTTCAAAATAGGCCAGTTCAACACCGGGTTCATTGCTAATAGCTTTTTCTGCGTCGTGTTTTAACCGCTGTATGCTATTCGGGTTAAAATTTTGCTTTACCCAGCGCAATGTTTTTGATAAGATCAGCGCGTGTCGCCTGTCGTCGGGGGTTAAATGAATATTCCTCGAGCTCATGGCCAGGCCATCAGGCTCACGCTGTATAGGGCACATCACCAGTTTAACCGGCATATTCATTTGGGCAACCATACGGCTGATGATCAGGAATTGTTGATAGTCTTTTTGGCCGAAATAAGCGGTATCAGGCTTAATGATGTTAAACAGCTTATACACTACCTGTGTAACCCCCTGGTAATGCCCGGGCCTGAATTTCCCTTCCAGCATTCCCTCCAGTTCGCCTATGTTCAAATGCCAACTCTCATTGCCGGCATACAGTTGGTCCACAGCAGGGTTAAACAAAATATCGCAGTTAACCTGTTCCAGCTTTTTTATATCGTTGAGGATGGGACGTGGATAAAACTCAAGGTCTTTAGGATCATTAAATTGTTTCGGGTTAACAAAAATACTGCATAAAACCATATCACCCCGCTGCTGCGCCTGTTGTATTAACGATAAATGCCCCTGGTGCAGCGCACCCATGGTTGGCACCAGGCCAATGGCAGCGCCACCGGCCCTTAATTGTGACAAATATTGCTGAAGTTCGTTAGTAGTGGTAAAATTTTTCAATATAATGTATTACAAAAGCTGGCGAAGTTGCACAAATCATTAAAAATAACCAAAACTTAGTTGCGTAATTGATGGAAAGTTCATATATAATGCTTATATTTGCAAACTCAAATTTTTTGGGTTCTTACATAATTTAAATTCTGATTTGGAGATGGGTAAATCTAAGCTTTTGTTTATAACTCATGAAATGTCGCCTTTCCTTGAACTCTCAAAAATTTCTGAAATCACACGCCAGCTTCCGCAGGCCATGCAGGAAAAAGGGTACGAAATCCGTATCCTGATGCCGCGTTTTGGAAATATTAATGAGCGCAGGAACCGACTGCATGAAGTGATCAGGTTATCAGGAATGAATATCATTATTAATGATAACGATAATCCGTTGATCATAAAGGTTGCATCTATCCCGGCGGCACGTATGCAGGTGTATTTTTTAGATAATGAAGAATACTTCCAGCGTAAGCATGTGTTTGAGGATAAGGATGGCAAATTTTACGCAGATAATGATGAGCGTATGATTTTCTTTTGCAAGGGTGCATTAGAAACAGTTAAAAAATTAGGCTGGGCACCTGATGTAATTCATTGCCATGGATGGATGAGCGCCCTGGTTCCGGCGTATTTAAAAACCAGTTTTAAGGATGACCCTACTTTTAAAAATTCAAAGGTGGTTTATTCTGTTTACGAGAATGATTTTACCGGGCAAATGAATGATGATTTTTCGAGTAAAGCCGTTATGGGCGATATGACTGAAAAGCATACAGCTATTTATAAAGCCGGTACAAATTCAGCGCTGCATGAAGGCGCTATTCACTATAGCGACGGAATAGTGCTTGGCAGCGACAATATCGATGAAGATGTGTTAAATAATGTTAAAAACAGCCATAAATCGATTTTAGAATTCAATTCTACTTCAGATTTCGAAAATTATTACAATTTTTACGACGAAATTGCCAATGAGGAATTGGTAAATGTTGTATAAGCTTTGGGATCATATATGAAATTTTTCAAATTAGACTTATTAACCCTGTTGATAAGTCTTTTTATTTTGGGTAGCTGTAAAAACCAGGATACCATTGGTTTGGGTGTAAATACATCAAACCAGATAAACGGTAACCTTATAGACACTTCAACTATTGTAATTAATACCATTCCTGAGGATAGCGTAATAACCAGCGCATTGCCGGTTACGCCCTTATCTTATTTTAAAGATCCGGTATTTGGTACAACAGAATCTAATTTAGCCATTGACGTGAATTTACCCGCCAGCATGGCATACGTTATTCCGCCCGGAACTATAAATATTGATTCGGCTTTGCTGGTATTAAGGTATGCGCGGGGTTTTTATGGCGATTCAATAGCATCCAGGTACAAAGTAAATGTGTACCAGCTTAATGAAAGGATATTTTCTAATTCCGTCTATCTCAATACAAAACACTGGAATTACAATAGTTCGGTTTTACTGGGTTCTAAATCATTTTTTTCAAGAACGGGCGATAGTATAAAAATTATTAATCCGGTAGCCGGAGGGCCCGACACCCTTGTAAAGGTCCCCCCGCAATTACGAATACCGATAAATCCGGCCTTTATATACAAAATACTATATAATGCAACGGCTAACCAGCTGAACTCAAACCTTATTTTTAAGCAAAATGTTAAGGGGTTTTATATAACCCTTGATAAAAACCAATCGGGCCCGGGCGGTACATTTATGTTTGCTTTAGATTCGGCTGCGGCTGTACAAATATATTACAAGAATAATGCCGGCACCGCTATCGATACTGTTGTATTATCATTACCCAGCACATCACATGCAGCCGAAATTAAGCATACTTATTCACCTGCAATTCAAACCGAACTTAACAACACCACTACCTCAAGAAAAACATTTTATTTACAAGGCCTGGCCGGTTTAAGAGCTAAAATAAGTTTTCCGTATCTTAAAAATATTGTTAAAACTTTAGGTACTGATATTGTAATAAACAGGGCCGAATTGGTAATTACCGCAAATCCGGGATCGACTATACCCTTTATGCCGATACGTAAATTAGCTATATACAGATACGACCTTGCCAACCAGCGTACATTGATTGAGGATGCCACACCTTCAGACCCCCGGACATTTGGCCCCGCCGGTCTCGGAGGTTTTTATAATGCCCCAACACAACAATATCATTTTTTAATAACAGCATATATACAGGACCTTATGCGCGGCCTGAGCACGGACCTGGGCACCTTCATTGGCGTAGTTCCGAATGACCTGAGCAACGGCATAGCAACCACAGCGCAGGTTGATGGCAGAACATTTGCAGTAGGAGCAGATAAAGCATCTCCTTACCGCATGAAGCTGAATATTATCTACACTAAAATAGCAAAATAATAGTTATCTCTGTATAAAAATACAGGTTAGTTAATATTCAGTTAATTTAATTGATATTATCATATACCTGATTATTTTTGTAGATTACTCATTAATTTTTTTCATATATGTGCGGAATCGTAGGCTATATTGGCTATAGAGATGCTTATCCAATAATTATCAAGGGATTACACCGCCTGGAATACCGGGGATATGATAGCGCGGGTATTGCCTTGTTTGATAAAGGGCTTAAGGTTTATAAAAAAGCAGGAAAGGTTAGCGACCTTGAGAACTTTGTTAAGGATATAAAAATGACGGGAACTATAGGCATGGGCCATACCCGTTGGGCAACACATGGCGCCCCAAGCGATCGCAATTCGCACCCGCACTCCTCTGGTAACCGCAGGCTCACTATTATACATAACGGGATAATTGAAAACTATGGTGTGATAAAGGAAACTTTATTAGCTAAAGGCCATGTTTTTAAAAGCGATACGGATACCGAGGTTTTAATACACCTGGTTGAAGATATAGAGCAAGAAACCGGCCTTGGCCTGCTTGAAGCGGTTAGGATAGCGTTAAATAAAGTTATAGGCGCCTACGCCATTGTTATAATGAGCGCCGACGAACCTGACGTATTAATAGCTGCGCGCAAAGGCAGCCCAATGGTAATAGGCGTGGGAAAAGATGAATATTTTGTAGCCTCGGACGCGACGCCAATTGTTGAGTATACTAAAAATGTGATCTATTTAAACGATAACGAGATAGCTTATATACACCGAAATGAGCTGTTGATAAAAAATATTGATAATACTATTCAAACCCCATATATATATGAGCTTGATATGAAGCTGGAGATGCTGGAAAAAGGCGGGTATGATCACTTTATGCTAAAAGAGATATATGAACAGCCGCGGTCAATACTCGATTGTATGCGCGGCCGTATCTATCCGGAGCAAGGAAAGGTTCAGTTAGGCGGCATAAAAGAATATAAAGAAAAACTTAAAAATGTTGACCGGATCATTATAGTGGCTTGCGGTACTTCATGGCACGCGGGGCTGGTTGGCGAATATTTGATAGAAGAGTACGCCCGTGTTTCGGTTGAAGTGGAGTATGCTTCTGAATTCAGGTACCGCAACCCTATTATTACTGAAAAAGACCTGGTAATTGCTATTTCACAATCAGGCGAAACGGCCGATACTATGGCCGCACTTGAACTGGCTAAGGAAAAAGGCGCTACCATTTTTGGTATTTGTAATGTGGTTGGCGCTTCTATCCCCCGCATTACCGATGCCGGGGTTTATACCCACGCGGGGCCCGAAATTGGCGTAGCTTCAACCAAAGCATTTACCGCCCAGGTTACCGTTTTAACGTTAATGGCATTTTATATTGCACAATTAAGGGGTACTATAACACAAAGTAAATTGGTAGAATATTTAACTGAGCTGAATGAAATACCAGCCTTGGTTGAACGGACATTAAAATGCAATGACCACGTTAAACATATAGCAGCCATTTTCAAAGACTCGAACAACTGCCTGTTTTTAGGCAGGGGCAGCTCTTTCCCGGTTGCGCTTGAAGGGGCATTAAAGCTTAAAGAGATATCATATATACATGCCGAAGGTTACCCGGCTGCCGAAATGAAACACGGCCCCATCGCATTAATTGATGATGAATTGCCTGTTATATTTATTGCTACAAAAAATTCATCGTATGAAAAAGTGGTTAGCAATATACAGGAAGTGAAGGCACGCGGCGGCCATGTTATAGCCATCGTTTCTGAAGGGGATGTTGATGTAAAAAGTATGGCCGAGTATGTAATTGAAATACCTCAAACAAACGAAGCTTTTGTACCCCTGCTGGCAACCGTCCCGTTGCAATTACTGGCATACCATATAGCTGTAATGAGGGGTTGTAATGTTGACCAACCCCGTAACCTGGCAAAATCTGTTACGGTAGAGTAGGGAGTGGTGAGTACACAGTGGTGAGTGGGTAATAATAAATAGAGTTTCCTTCAAACCAAAATATAACTAAAAGACTTGTTATAAATTAATAAATTTACTACTCATAACTCACTACTGCCCACTCACAACTCACTATGACCATCGTTCAGCTTGAATATCTTGTTGCTGTTGATACATACAGGAGCTTTGTGGCAGCAGCCGAGAAGTGTTTTGTTACCCAGCCCACGCTTAGTATGCAAATACAGAAACTGGAAGACACATTGGGTGTTAAACTATTTGACCGGAGCAAACAACCCGTAACGCCAACCGAAATAGGTATCGATATTATATACCAGGCCAGGATGGTGCTGGCAGAAAGCGAAAAGATAAAGGAGATAGTTTCTGACCGTCAAAAAGAATTATCCGGCGAATTGAGAGTTGGGATAATACCAACGGTATCACCCTACATATTGCCTAAAATATTGCATGGTTTTATTGAAAAACATCCACAGGTAAAGCTAAGCGTATGGGAGCAAACCAAAGAGCAGATCATTCAGCAGCTAAAATCAGGAACGTTGGATTGTGGTATATTATCAACCCCTTTGCATGAAAGCAGCTTAACCGAAATACCTGTTTTTTATGAAAACTTTGTGGCTTATGTATCTAAACATAGTAAGCTATCAAAAAAGAAAAGCATTGTTCCGGATGATATAGACATAGAGGAGATATGGGTACTTAATGAAGGGAATTGTATGCGTGAGCAGGTTTTGAATATTTGCCAACGGCGAAAATCAACAAAAAGCTTTCAGCATTTCGAATACAATACCGGCAGTATTGAAACACTAAGGCGCATGGTTGATCAAAACAACGGTGCCACTATTTTACCCGAGCTTGCATTAGCCGACCTTACCGACAAACAGATGGATAAAGTGCGTTACTTTAAATCGCCTGAACCTGCGAGGGAGGTAAGTTTGGTTATTCAGCGTAATTTTTTAAAGCGCCGCATGATAGAGGCGCTAAAAAACGAGATACTTGAATTTGTACCCAAACGGCTGAAGAATAAAAAGAAAAAAGAGGTGATAGTGTTTTGAGTTGTTTTTTGTCTGAACTAAGATTTTAAAAGATATTAAAAAAATTATACTCCAGCCTTATTAAATAAGTATTGCTGCTTATTCGTACCATACTATTATACAATGGGGTGCGATAGGAGAAATCAATCCTCACCAAACTATTAAATATTAACTGAATGCCGGGCGCGGCATCCAGGTAGCTTTGGCCGTAACCGGGGTTAGTTTTGCCCAGTAACTCTGCATACAGGTTAACATTTACCTGGTTATAGTTTTGATATAATTTTGGCAGAAACAAATAACCCGCAGATAAGGTATAGGCAATGGCGTTATCAGCGTTAGCCGCAGGCAGCTGATAGCTTCCATTATTGTTAAAAGCATATAAATAACTTGCCGAACCCGAAAGCGCCAGTTTGTGTATCAATTTTGTAAATACCACACCGCTTTGCAAACCCGAATTATCTCCTTCTAAAGTGATCTCCTGGTTGGTTAATGGGTTGCTGATAGCTGATGTTTTTATAAAAAAAGCCCCGCGAAAATGCTTTTGAACGGAATCGATTGATAAAAAGCGATATTTAAAATAAACGCTGCCCCCTTCAAAATGCTGGTTGGGCTGATAGTAATTTGATTGGTACAGGCTGCCGTGTATCATTACATTTTTACTTGCGCCATACATTACTTCGAGTGTGCTGCGATCTTTATAAACGGGTGTAAAATAACCCTGGTTTTCGAGCCTTACACCTAATGAGTGTGTAGCCATATTGCTTGCAGGCTCTGTATTGATATACAGTTCCTGCGAAAATACCGGGCAGGCTATCGCCGCCAGACATATAGTAATTAACAGGTGCTTCATAAATGTGAGTTGGAAGTTATATAGCTACCTGGTAAACCCTGCCTGTTTTTGTACCACTTCCGCCAGCCTGGCTGTTATATTTTTTATAAACCGAAGGTGGTGCAAATCCTTTTTCAACAACTGTTAAAGCAACCGGACCGTTTAATTCCTTATTCCCGCCATTTACCAGGCGGTAAGTATCGCCGGTATAACTAAAGTAATTGTTTACCACATGTATATTGGTAAAATTGAAAGTGGCTTTAAGATTATTTATAAAAAAGCCCGAGTTTTCTACTTTTTTGTTGATCTGGTCAAGATTTACTGGAACATTGTCTTTAAAAAAAATCAGAAAAATATTACGGTTTAGATCGACCTTAATATCTCCGACAAAGGGAAGCGTTCGCAATGATTTTTCTGTTGCTTTAGAACATAGGGAACAAGTGAGGCCGTTAACTTGTAATTCGGCTTTAATAAATTGCGCATGGGCAATATTAACTGTAAAAGCCAAAATGGCTATAACAATTTTAAACGTTTTCATTTGAATAAAATTAATCGTAAAAAAATTAAACCTGCGGCAGGTTTGCCGCTAAACGGAACGATTAATAAAGATCAAATACGAATATTGTGGTTTTTTATTATAGGGTCGGTTTTACTTGGAGGGGCGCCGGGCGGGCTTTTAGCCGAAAGCTTTTCTAACAATGCCTGCTGTGCCGATAGCACAAAATCACCGAAAGATGTTTTTGGTATTTCAAAGCCAAATACTTCAAACATAAAAGATGACGATTCCCCCTGGTGGGCATCCTTTATTCTTATATCTATTTCTTTATCCTTACAGCATTTCATTTTCCCTGCCGAAAGCATTTTACAGCTTTTAGCAGGCGCATTTATTTTTACACCGGCCAGCACTGTGCCGCAATAATGAAGATTAAGCGCAAAGCCCAATGCGGTAACAATATACAGCTTAGTTAAAAAAAGTGCGCCTGATCTTTTTATCATATAACAAATTTAGTTTTTAACTTATACAATATCAACAGTTTCAATAAAAAAAATATATTGCGCCATTGTGTATTTCTGGCCGGACATTTTTTAGTCTAAGCATTCTCTCCATAACGGCCACGCCATATTATAATCTGCCAAAAAACTTCGGCGCTAAGCAGGGTTATTATTGCGAATACAACCGGCTTAATAGTTTCTGCTGTTGACGAAAAAGCGCCTCCCAGCGCGGCAAAATAAACTGTGGCAGGCAATATTAGCACCAGGCAAAGCCCGTTAATATTGAGCGGTATTTTAAATGGACGATGGGTATCCGGCTGGTTTATGCGCAGTTTAATAAGAGCAATATATTCTAAAGCCAGGCCCGCGCCATAAATAGTAACATCAATAATAAGCAGGTCGGCAAAGGTCCATAATATCATCAGGCTTACAATTATTGAACAAATAATAATAGAGACATAAGGGGTTTGAAAACGAGGGTGCAGCCGGTTAAGCCGCTCGGGCAGAAGGCTGTCCTGGGCCATTACCTGGGGTACGCGCGATACCGATAACAGTACAGCCGCATATATGCCAAGCGTGCTGGCCATACCACTCAAGGCCAGTAAGGCCCCCAGCCAATGCCCTCCTATCAATGTTCCCAAAGCCGGAAAACCTTTATCTGTTAATACAGCAGGGTTTATTCCGCTTAACTGTGCTACCCATATCACTAAAAAATAAATAACAATAACCATTGCAAAAGCAATGAACATGGAAACCAGGTAGGAGCGTACCGGTTTTTCAACTTCTTCTGCATAAGTAGTTGTATTATCCCAACCCAGGCAGTTCCACATAACCGTATATAATGCCATACCTAATGACGGAAACGCAACATTTTTTAAAGTTGGGGAAGGAATAAATAAACCCCCGCTATGGTGATAAAAAGCCAACCCGAAAAGTATAATAAACGGGGTAAGCACAGCCGCGCCTAAAAATAGCGATACCTTGCCTACAGGTATAATACCTGCTATGTTGAGCCCCGCCGAGATCCATATAATAACCAGGCAAACCGGTACTTTATATAGGTCAAGGCCCGGGAAAAAGAAGGACGCGTATTGTACAAATAAAACCGGGTATATGGCAAGATCAACAAAAGTATATAGCCACGTCCACCAGCCTTCATAAAAACCCCAGCGTGTTCCTAAAGCGTATTTTACCCATTTATAATACCCCCCGGTTACGGGCATCATGCTGTTTAATTCTAAAACGGTAAAAATTGACGGCACATCCCATAATAATGGCGTAATTAAAAGTACCAGCAAAGCGCCATGCTGCCCGGCATAAGTAAGCAGAGGTTCCAGGCCGTACGGGCCACCAGAAACTGTAAAAAATATAACAGCTACCAGTTGTACCGGGCGAATCTTTCTTAAATACGGTGTAGTGGGCATATATCCTATAAAAATATTGTTTATGCATTAATAAAAAAGGATTTTTTAACGGTGAAAGAAGTTTAAAAAAGCGAACCATATTTAACTAAAAATTAAATTCGGTTGAGTTAATACTGTCTTTCTTGACATTTTGCTTGTTTAATATAGACCTATAGTTATAAACATTTATTAATAACTCTTGTGGAAAATAAGCAACCAATAAAGTGCTTATAATTAAGTAATTATGATAAATAGTATTAATAACATATAATCGGAAATGCCATAAATTTCTCAATATACGATCTCCAACGCTAAAAATTAATTTAACTTAAAGAAACATTTAGAACTTGTTTTTTAACCTACGTAACACTTATATGCAAATAACCGTAAACAGGAATGCCTGTTAATTAATAATACGGTTTGTCATGTGTGCGTTTATACTACCCCCGGGAAAAACAAAAATATTTAGCTGCATTTTACTGCCGGTTATTGCCTGCTTTGCCTTTACTATAAAAAATGAGCGTATTACTATGCGTGTGCTTGCACCCAGCCCGCAGGATACAACCATTGTGGTTTGCGGTACAAGCACAACACTTAACACTGTCCCGGTTACGGGTTATTCAAATCCTTCGTGGAACGATGGTTCAACAGGTACTTCTCTAACAGTTACCAGTTCAGGCGATTACTGGTGGCAGGTTACAGGGGCCAGTGTGGTAACCAATGGCAATTTTTCTGCCGCAACAACAAGCGCGGCAACCCGCGGGTTTACCAGCTCCTATACTTACATGACTACTTCAAGCCCTTGCCCGGGTTGTTGCTGCGGGGCGCTGAGCTCGGAAGGCACCTACTCGGTAAATACAAACCCGCATACGCTTCATACCCAGTTTACTGCATTTGGCGACCATACAACAGGGACCGGCAACATGCTGATCGTAAATGGTGCGGCAACAGCCAATGTAACCGTGTGGACCCAAAACATTACTATTTTACCAAATACCAACTACGTTTTTTCTACATGGGTAACATCGGTTAACCCGGCCAACCCCGCTATATTACAATTTTCAATAAACGGCAGCCCGCTTGGCAGCACTATAAATATTTCATCAACACTGGCAGATGGTGTATGGCAATATTTCACCACTACGTGGAACTCAGGCAGTAACAGCGGTACATTGCCTATTGCTCTTGTTAATCAAAATACCGCAGCAAACGGCAATGATTTCGCGGTTGATGATATCGTATTCGCACCTGTTTATCGTCAAAATATACACGTTACACTCAATCCTATCCCGGTATTGGCATTAACCAGCCCCCATACCGCATGCGGGATTTATGACCTTACCAAAACAATCATTGGGTATGATACCAGCACTTACAATTATTTTTTTAAAGATAGTTCAGGTAATACCATTACCCCGGCAAATGCACAGGTATTGAGCCAAAGCGGCACCTATACCATAACAGAACAAAATAAAGTAACGGGCTGCACATCGTTGCCACAACAAACAACTATTACTATTAACCCAAACCCGCAAAAACCGGGTATATCATCTTCATAACAAAAAACATTATTTACTCAGTCCTTTAAATTATTTACTAACATGAAAAAACTCAACTTACTTACACCCATCCTGATCGTACTATTGGTTTTTGTAGCCAATACCATATTCGCGCAGACTGCAGGACCAAGTGATGCAACATCTCCAGCGCCAACAACGTCTGCCGATGCAGGTAAAATAGAATGTTATGGCTCACCCATTTCTCTATCGGGCCCGCAGGATGCGGGAGGCGTGGATTATACTAAATACCACTGGTATAAAATTGACGCGAGCGGGACTGCCCAACTGGTAACCGCTATGACAGGCAGAACCTATACCGAAGCATCGGGCGCCAAAGGTTATTATAACTACCAGGTAGTTACAGAAAATGCCAATGGTTGTACATCGCCAATTTCTGATGTGTTTAAAATATATGTGCTGCCGCAGTTAACAGTTGCCATTACCACACCTACAAGTTCAATGTGTGCTGTTGCTTCGAGTGCGAGTTTACTAACTGCAAACCCTACACCTGCAAGCGGGTTTACGCTTAATTACCAATGGACAAGAAATGGTGTTACTATTCCAGGGGCAACGTCAGCCACTTATAATGTAACCGGCGAGACAAGCGCCGCTACTGTGGCCTTTGGTGTAAATGTAACCTATGCGCTCAATACAAGTTGCCCGGCTTCAGCTACCCAGAATATAATTTTAACGCCATTACCAACCAAGCCATTGATCACAGCTAATTAACGATCCGGTTTTGAAACAATTTAAAAAAATAGCGGGTACCTGCGTAAATGAAGCGTATATGTAGAATAATGGTTATATGTGTATTGTTGATGGTAACAGGTATAGCATACTCACAAACTTCGGGAAACCAAAGCGGGTATGCTACCTACACAATCAACGAAGGCTCAACCATTACTTTACATGGCAATACAGACCATGCGGCTGCTTACCAATGGTATAAAGACGGAATGAAAATAAACGGAGCTATATTAAAAGACTATACCGTTAACCTGGCAGGCGTATATACTGTTATGGCCTATAATGCGAACGGATGCCCTTCAGATATGTCTGAAGGGGTACAAGTTGTTGTTAATGCGGCCATAACGCAGGTAACCAAGCCCGATACCGCCGTTGATCTGCAGATCACTATTCAATCAACTAATGTACATGCTTCGCCGGGCAATAACTATACTTATGTAATAACTGCCAATAACAACAGCCCGATAAGCGGGACACACGTGAAAGTAAGCTATACCATACCACTCAACCTGGTTTATATACCGCAACCGGCTGACAAGGGAACAGTAGCTTATGACCCGTCTACCCGTTTATTAACCTGGAGCATTGGTCAGCTAAAAGAGAATGAACCCACTCAATTAATAGTACCCGTGCAGGTTTTAGTTGCCGGGACAGTTCAAAGCGTGGTCGACATTAAAGGGCGTGAGCCCGACCCGATAATGGAAAACAATGTTGACCAGGCCGTTCAGCAGGTTTATCCGCTGATAGTTCCGAACGCGTTTACACCTAACGGCGATGGAAAAAACGATACGTTTACAATACCCGGCTTAGAAACATATTCGGATACCGAATTAACCATTATAAACAGGTGGGGCAATACGGTATACGAAAAAGTAAACTATCAGAACGACTGGACCGGGGAAAACCTGGTTGAAGGCACTTATTTCTATATACTAAGGGCAAAAAACAAGAGCGGTGTATGGGATGTGTATAAAGGTTACATAACCTTATTAAGGACGAAACTACAATGAAAAAGCTATTAATTATATTCGTTTTTATACTTTGTTGTGCCTCCGCAAGCGCACAGCAGGACGCACAGTTTAGCCAATATATTTTTAATGGCTTGTACATTAATCCGGTGTATGCAGGGTATAAAAGCGATATTAATATTAACAGTTTTTACCGTTCGCAATGGACCGGGTTAGACGGGGCGCCTACAACTATGTCAATCGCGGCTGATGCGGCCGTAGCCAATGATAAAGTGGGGCTCGGGCTTTTATTGCAACATGATGCGATAGGCGCGCAAAGCAACATTGCCGTTTATACTAACTACGCTTACCGGATACAGATAGGCCAGGATGAAAACTCAAGGCTCGCGCTTGGCTTGGGTGTAGGGTTTATACAATCGGGCCTTGATG
>Ga0206932_1010_pt1 | contig 14981 bp, 11 predicted proteins | sample Alteio_BWOrgHeat_18_FD_153244 | JGI IMG/M metagenome (GOLD analysis project Ga0206932, IMG submission 153244) | Enriched cells from forest soil in Barre Woods Harvard Forest LTER site, Petersham, Massachusetts, United States -... | ecosystem: Environmental > Terrestrial > Soil > Temperate forest >...
TTTAGAAGATTTGGGATTAGATAAATCTGTTGCTGAAAATGCAGAGAAATTTTTCAATCTTACTATTACAAAAATTGGTTTTGTAGAAAAAGCTGAATTAAATGAAGCTCTTTTTAAATCTGTTTACCCTGATGGTAATATTTCAACTGAAGAAGAATTACGCAATAAGATAAAAGAAGAAATTCAGGCTTATTATGATAAGCAAAGCAGCAACCAGTTGCACGATCAGATATATCATTATCTTGTTGATAACATACCCATTTCTTTTCCTGAAAATTTTTTAAAGCGCTGGCTGGAAAAAGGCACTGAAAAAGCAAAAACACCGGAAGAAGCTGAAAAGGAATTGCCAACATTTTTAAACCAGTTAAAGTGGACTTTAATAAGCAGCAAGCTTATTAATGATAATCAAATTACAGTAGAGACAGATGAAATTAAAAATTTTGCACGCAGGCAAATTGCCGGATATATGCAACAGCAAAATGTAAATGATATGCCCTGGCTTGATGAATATGCAAACCGTATGCTGCAGGATAAAAAATTTGTTGAAGAGACTTATATGCGTTTGCAAACTGAAAAAATGTTTGAGCTGCTGGAGAGCAAGATCAATAAAAAAGATGAGCCAATTTCAGTAAAAGAATTTGAAGAAAAACTTCATCACCACCATCATTAATTATACAGGTGATTTACTAAACTTATATTGTTGCAGGTTTATTTCTTCGTTGCAAAAACTGTATTCATTTTTATCATTACTTGAAACAATCAGCAGTCTGCCTGTGCAGTAAGTTTCAATCCATTTATAATAAAGATCAAAACCTGAAATGTCAAGATTGGTGCAGGGTTCATCAAGCAAAATAACAGGCGCATCAGAAAATATTGCTTGTGCTAATTTTAATCTTTGCTTCATGCCGCTGCTAAAAAAACGTATCTGCTTATTTATGGCATTTGATAAACCAGCTTCCTGTAAAATAGTTTCAGCAGAAAAATTATGAATAAATTTTTTGAAGCTGCTGTGAAAGATGAGAAATTCTTTTGCTGTCATTTCTTCAATTAATTCAAAATAAGGTGCAGCAATTGAAATATATGAATGAACATTATCAGCTTCTATTATTGAATTATTTAAACGCCATTCACCACGGCCTTCATTTAACATAAGCGCGCCTGAAAGTATTTGTAATAGTGTGCTTTTGCCGCTTCCGTTTGGGCCTGTTATGGCGTATTTTTTTTCAGGTAAAAATGTGTAATGCAAATTGCGGAAAATCCATTCTCGGCTAAAACGTTTGCCGGCATTAATAAGAACTATTTGCATTATTTGTGGTTAAAAGAAAGCAGGATAATCAGTCGTCTTCGGTCTCCCCTTTAATATATCTTTTTATAATGCCTCTTTCGCTTTCGCGGATGAAGCTTATAATTTCATCGCGTTCATCACTGGCAGGCATTTCTTCTTCAATATATTCCAGCGCTTTTGAGGTATTTAATCCTTTATTATAGATAATGCGGTAAATGTCCAGTATCTGGTTTATTTTTTCAATTGAAAATCCTCTTCTTTTTAAACCCACACTATTTACGCCGCCATAACTCAAAGGGTTTCTCACGGCTTTTATGTAAGGAGGAACATCTTTTCTTACAAGACTACCACCTGCAATAAATGCATGCTGCCCAATTTTTACAAACTGATGAATTGCAGTAAAACCAGCTATCCACGCATAATCAGCCATAATCACATGACCGGCCATTTGGCTGTTATTACTCATGATACAATAATTGCCAACGCAACAATCGTGGGCAATATGGCTGTAAGCCATAATAAGGCAATTATTTCCAACTGATGTTTTCCAGCGATCGCTGGTGCCGCGATGAATGGTTACAAATTCTCTAATGGTTGTGTTATCGCCAATTTCCACATAGGTTTGTTCGCCTTTATATTTCAAATCCTGCGGCACAGCACCTATTACGGCGCCTGGAAAAATGCGGCAATTTTTTCCAATTTTAACGCCTTCCATAATAGTAACATTACTGCTTATCCAGGTGCCTGCGCCCACTTCTACATCCTGGTGAATAACGGAGAAAGGATCAACTTTTACATTTTCAGCAAGCCTGGCATCAGGATGTATATACGTATGCGGATGAATCATTCTGTATTTGCTTAATGAGTGCGGCTCACAATATTTTTTTTAATTTTAAAATGCGACAAAGTTAACCGTTCATATTTAAAATATTGCTAAATTGGTATTAGTCAACTTTTACCAGCTGAGCCACAAGGTCGGCTTCCGTTGCCACCTTTCCACCAACATACACTGTGCCTTTCATATCACAAATACCTCTTCGTATCGGGCCATTCAATTCCATTTTTAAAATCATCGTATCACCTGGTACCACTTTTTGCTTGAATTTGCAGTTATTAATTTTTAAGAAATAGGTATCGTATTTACCGGGAGGCATTGCATTAATACATAAAATTCCTCCTGTTTGCGCTAAAGCTTCCACCTGCAAAACGCCTGGCATTACGGGATTATTTGGAAAATGCCCCTGGAAAAACCATTCATTAAAAGTTACGTTTTTTATACCTATAATGCGGTTATCTGTAAGCTCAATAATTTTATCAACCAATAAAAACGGAAAGCGGTGCGGCAATGTTTTTTCAATATAATCAAGGCCGAAAACAGCAGGTTGCGCAGGATCATAAACAGGCACATCTTTAAGGTGTTTATTTTTCCTGATATATTGTTTTATTTTTTTTGCAAACTCAACATTACTGCTATGCCCGGGCCTGTTGGCAATAATGCGTGCTTTAATGGGATAACCAACCAACGTTAAATCTCCAACTACATCAAGCAGTTTATGGCGGGCAGGTTCATTTGGAAAACGCAATTCAAGATTATTAAGGTAGCCTTCACTCTTAACCTCTATTTTATCTCTTTTAAAAACCTTTTTCAGGCGCTTCATTTCATTGTCATCTACAATCTTGTCAACAATAACAATGGCATTATTTATATCACCGCCTTTAATAAGATTATTATCCAGCAGCATTTCCAGTTCGTGCAGAAAACAAAAGGTGCGGCATGGTGCAATTTCAGTTTTAAAATCACGCATATTTTTTAAACCTGCATGTTGTGTTCCAAGCACAGGGCTGTTAAAATCAATAAGCGTTGTAAGGCGATAAGTTGTTGAAGGCAAAGCAGTCATTTCTACTCTTTTCTCATCGTCATAATAGTAGATATTTTCTTCCAGGCTATACCAGGCTTTTGCTGCTTCCTGTTCTGCAATACCGGCATCTGCTATTAATTCAGTAAATGGCTGTGAACTGCCATCACTTATAGGTATTTCAGGACCGTTTATTTCAATTAAAACATTATCAATACCCATCCCTGTTAGTGCTGCAAGAATGTGCTCAACCGTACTCACCTTTGCTTCGCCAAACTGCAATGTTGTGCCCCGGCTTGTATCGGTTACGAGGTCGCAATCTGCTTTTATAGCTGCAGAACCGGCTATATCAGTACGTTGAAACTGTATGCCAAAACCCGGATGAGCAGGGTTTAATTTCATATCCACCAATACGCCAGTATGTAAACCTGTTCCGCTAATGCTTGCTGCCTTAAATAATGTATGCTGTTTATCTGGATTAAAATTTACATCCATTTACCCTTTTTTAAAGTTATGCGGAAGATTTTATTGCAGCTCAAGCATTTATTTATAGTTAAAAATAAAAGCCGTTAGTAATTCCTCCGGCGTGCAAAAGTAATGTATATAATTTTAGCAAGATTCAAGCAAAAGCTTAAGAAAATCACAATCAAAAATTCTTTTAAAAACTGATTTTTTCCTGTAATAACTGTTGTACAATTTTTTCGAGTTCTGCAAGTCTTTTTTCCATTTGGGGAAGATTGCGGCTTAAAGCCTGGCTGCGTAAAGCGCTTGTATAATCATAAGCGGGTGAACCTGTAACCGCCGTATTTTTTTGTTTGATTGATTTTGATACGCCGCTTTGTGCATTTATTTTAGTTCCGTCAGCTATTTGCAAATGCCCCACAATTCCAACCTGTCCGCCTATCATTGCATGATTGCCTATTTTAGTGCTGCCGCTCACACCTGCCTGCGCTGCAATAACTGTATCAGAGCCCACTTCTACATTATGCGCAATTTGTATAAGGTTATCCAGTTTTGTACCTGCATGAATGATAGTTGAGCCTACTGTTGCGCGATCAATAGTTGTGTTACAGCCAATTTCAACTCCATCTTCAATTATTACATTACCAATTTGCGGCACTTTTTTATAGCTCCCGTTTTCCTGCGGCGCAAATCCAAAACCATCGCCGCCAATTACAGTGCCTGCATGTATGGTAACGTTATTTCCTACAGCACAACCAAAATAAATTTTTACGCCGGGATGCAAGATTGAATTTGCTCCAATCTTAACATCATTTCCAATATAAACTCCCGGATACAATTTTGCATTATCGCCAATTGAAACATTTTCTCCTATATAAGTAAATGCGCCTACAAAAACATTTTCACCAAGCTTTGCAGAAGCATCAATATAACTTGGTTGCTGAATGCCGGTTAATTGCGCCTGTATCATTTCCTGGTATTTCTGCAACAGGTTTGCAAATGCTATATATGCATCTGCCACACGAATAAGTGTTGCGCCAACCGGCTGCTTTAATTCATGATTTTCATTTATAATTATAACGGACGCATGTGTAGTATACAGGAAATCTTCATATTTAAGATTTGCCAAAAAGGCAAGCTGACCTTGTTTGGCTTCTTCAATTTTTCCGAATGAACTTACTTCAATATTTCCATCTCCTTCTACTGTTCCGTTTATAAGTTGCGCAATGCGGTGTGCATTGATCTTCATAAATAAAATTTTATATGGTTCCGGTATAACGGAATAAATAAAAAAATATGCAAGGTTAGAGTAATTGACAAATGTAAAATTTTTTTACCGGCATCGAAAGTGTTTTATGAATCAGCGGATCATCTACTTCTGATACGTCGCGGAAAATACCGCTTTTGGAAATTATATTAATGCGTTCGTCTTTTAATGTATACGTTGTATTCATTGCTTCGCCTGTAAAAATAAAATACCTGGTTTCTTTAAATGAAATATTCATTTTTAAAGCCAGTTGTTTTCTTTTTTCCTCAATTTCTGTTTCCTCAAAAGGATTGGTTTGCAGCCTGCACTTATACAGGTTTCTATTCAATAAACTTTTACATAAAACTGAAAGAATCTTATCGCTGTGATTGCTCCATTTTTTTACAGCGAACATTACATCATAATCATCCAGCAGGCAAAATTTTTCAAGTGCCTTATCATTCATTTCATAAAAATCTTCAAAGAAATAATCAAGCGTTGCATTAAGTTTAAGATCAGCATTGTGTATATAAATCTCTCTTGCTCTTTCAATAATTTTTACAATCATTTTTTCTGCAGCTAATACAGTTTTATGTAAATACACCTGCCAATACATTTGCCTGCGCGCCACTAAAAATTTTTCAACACTATATAAACCTTTTTCTTCAATCATTAACTGGCCTTCATGCACAGTAAGCATTTTAAGAATGCGATCATAGCCAATTACGCCTTCGCTTACGCCTGTAAAAAAACTATCCCTTGATAAATAATCCATGCGGTCAACATCCAATTGTCCGCTTATTAACTGATGTAAGAATTGTTTGTGATATTGATTTGTAAAAATTGAAATAGCTGTTGAAAGTTTGCCATTAAATTCATCATTTAACCTGTGCATTATTTGCAGGCCAATTGTTTCATGATGAACACCCGGAACTAAGATATTTTCTAAAGCATGAGAAAACGGGCCATGACCAATATCGTGCAATAAAATCGCAGCCTTTGCTGCCGTTTCTTCTTCTGCCGTTATTTCAATGTTTTTATGTTTTAATTCATTTATAGCAAGCGATATTAAATGATAAGCGCCGAGTGAATGATGCAGCCTTGTATGTACAGCGCCAGGATAGACCATTTGTGCCAGCGCCATCTGGTAAATGCGCCGCAATCTTTGATACCATGAATGATTGATTATTTCAAAATGCAAAGGATCATCAATAGTTATAAAACCATAAATGGGATCATTAATAATTTTCCTTTTTAAATTTTGCATTATTGTTGAGGCTTTGTTAAATGAGTTTTTAATAACATTTGACTATGCATTAAGCGGAGTTATAAAAGATAATTTTACAAACTGCGTTGTTTACAAAGATTGCAAACATTTAATTAGAAATCGTAAATCTAAAATCGTACATCGCAAATAAATATGGCAGTTGCAACTATACTTTGGGTTGATGATGAAATAGAAAACCTTCAATCTCAAAAATTATTTTTAGAAAATAAGGGCTACGAAGTACACACAAGAACCAATGGTTTTGATGCAGTTGATTTTGTAAAAGATAATCAGCTTGATATTGTTTTACTTGATGAAACTATGCCGGGTATTACAGGTTTGGAAACGCTGCAGAAAATAAAAGAAGTCAGCAATATTCCTGTTGTGATGATCACCAAAAACGAGACAGAAAATTTAATGGAAGAAGCTATTGGCAGCCAGATAACTGATTATCTTATTAAGCCTGTAAATCCAAACCAGGTATTACTTTGTTTAAAAAAGATAATTGATAATAAAAGATTAGTTGGTGAAAAAACAACTTCAGCTTACCAGCAGCAATTTCGTAATTTATTTATGGCGCTGAATAGCAATCCGGATTATAATGAATGGATGGAGATTTATAAAAAACTGGTGTACTGGGAGCTGGAAATGGAAAAAAGTAACAGCCCTGAAATGCAGGAAGTTTTTCAAACACAAAAACAGGAAGCCAATACAGAATTTTTTAAATTCATCAGTAAAAATTATGCAAGCTGGTTAAATGGAAAATCACATGATGCGCCGGTTATGAGCCATACTTTATTTAAGCAAAAAATTTTACCGCAGGTAGAAAAAGGAACATCAACTTTTTTTGTGCTGATTGATAATTTACGTCTTGATCAATGGAAAGCCATTCAGCCAATATTTGCAGAAAGCTTTCGCATAAATGAAGAAGATACATTTTACAGCATTCTGCCAACAGCAACACAATACAGCCGCAATGCAATTTTTGCCGGCATGCTTCCTGTTGAAATAGAAAAAAATTTTCCTGATTTCTGGAAGAATGATGATGAAGAAGGAAGTAAAAATTTGCATGAAGAAGATTTTTTCCGATTTCAGTTAAAGCGTTTAAAGAGAGAAGATATAAAGTACAGTTATACTAAAGTACTTCATCATAATGACGGGCAGCAACTGGTAAATAATATTCATAACATGCTTAATAATGACCTGAATATTATTGTGTACAATTTTGTAGATATGATGAGCCATGCAAGAACCGAAATGGAAGTATTAAAAGAACTTGCCGGTGATGAAACAAGTTATCGCAGTATTACAAAAAGCTGGTTTGAACACAGCCCTTTGCACCAGGCTTTAAAAAAGGTTGCTGATAAAAAAATAAATTTAGTACTGGCAACAGATCATGGAAGTGTGCGTGTAAACACTCCATGCAAAGTAATTGGTGATAAACAAACAACAGCAAACCTGCGTTATAAACATGGCCGCAATCTTAATTATGATGCTAAAGATGTGCTTGCTTTTCGTGATCCTAAAGTTGCAGGATTGCCTGTGCCTAACGTAAATTCATCATACATTTTTGCAAGAGAAAATGCTTATTTATGTTATCCTAATAATTATAATTATTACGTGAATTATTACCGCAACACCTTTCAGCATGGCGGTGTAAGTATGGAAGAAATGATTATTCCTTTTGTGAAAATGACGAGCAAATAATATGAAAGGTGAGAAGTGAAGTAAAATGCTGCTGTCGTTCTCACCTCTCATTTATTCATCATCTTCTTCATGATAAGCGTCTTCATTGCTGTAATAAGCAGTTGTCCATTCTTTTACAGCTTTCTCACTTAATAATTCGATAATATCGAATATAGGATCAGTTTTTCTTTTCCATTGCTGTAAAACACTTTCATTGTATTTTTCAACATACATACAATGATCGCTGATAACCTTAACCTGTAATAATGTTAGATTCTCGTTTTCCTTTTCCTGTACCAGGTAAAAACAGCCTGGCTCTAATAATGCATACGAATACATAGCCTGTCTTTAAAAATTAAAAAATAAAACTGAGAATTTAATGGGAAGGTTTTATGAAAGTTGGGTCAGTGTGTTTATTTATAAAACCGTACTGCAAATGTATTTTAAATAATGGAAAGTTTAATAAAGCTTTTTTGTTAAGTTAATTTAAAACTTTGTAAAATACCGCCTTAACTATTTGATTCTGTGAGTACTGGTGAAGAGAAACTATGATTTGAAACAGTTTTAATTCTTTTGCGGTAATTGCCGGATAAACTTTTTAATTGTATCATAAGCACGCCTAAAACGCCTTCTTTTAAAATGCGCTTACTCATTTTACTAACGCCCGTTTTCCTGTCAATAAATACAATAGGCACTTCTTTTAATTTAAAGCCAAGTTTCCAGGCAACAAATTTCATTTCAATTTGAAAAGCATAGCCTATAAATTTTATTTCGTTAAAGTTAATGGCCTCAAGCACTTTTTTTCTGTAACAAATAAACCCAGCAGTAGGATCTTTAACCGGCATAAACGTTATAAGTCTTGTATAAAAAGCGCCGCCTTTTGAATAAATATGCCTGTCTAAAGGCCAGTTTTCAATTTTGCCTCCCGGTACATAGCGGCTGCCAATTGCCACATCGTTATTTTCATATTTACATGCATTATATAGCTGCTCCAGTTCATTCGGGTTGTGCGAAAAATCTGCATCCATTTCAAATATAAATTCATACCTGTTTTTAATTGCCCATTTAAAACCTTCTATATATGCAGTTCCCAAACCAAGTTTTCCTTCTCGCTTTAATAAAAATAATTGTTCCGGGTAATGAACTTTTAATGTTTGCACTTTATCGGCTGTTCTGTCGGGTGAATTGTCATCAACAACCAATACATGATAATTAAGATTTAATGAAAAAATTGCCTCGAGAATTAATGGTATATTCTCAAGCTCATTATAGGTTGGTATAATTACTAATTTTTCCAAGAGAAGCGAGTGGTATTTCGAAAATACAATATTCCGCTTCAAACACATAAATAAAAAGCCAAAATTGTTTAATTTATTTTTTTGATAAGTGTACGGTTAAAAATTTCAGTAAGTTTTTGTTTGGTATTCAGAGTAAAGTCACCTTTCATCATCCAATCGTAATACTGGGGTTCTATTTTTAAAATTTCAATTACAGGTTTGCCTTTATGTTTTCCAAAATTAAAAATTTCTACACCATCAATCATTATCATGCGCCTGGCAAAATCAACGCAATCATCTTCTCCAATGCAGGTTAAAATACTTTCCAGTGTTAAACCAAGCTGCGGGTAGCGTTCTATCTGCGCATGCAAAATTTCAAGTGTTGCTGCAGCATCAGCTTCTGCACTGTGTGCATTATCAAGAATTTTGTTGCAATAAAACTTATAAGCGGCGCTTAATGTTCTTTGTTCCATCAAATGGAAGATTTTTTGCACATCAATAAGCTTTCTTCCTTCCATAGAAAAATCGAGGCCTGCTCTTAAAAATTCTTCTATAAGCATGGGTATATCAAACCTGTTGCTGTTATAACCGCTTAAGTCACAACTATTTAAAAATTGTTTTATCTCATTGGCAACCTGTTTAAAAGTTGGCGCATCTTTTATCATTTCATCAGTAATACCATGCAAATTACTGGAGGCAAGAGGTATAGGTTTTTGCGGGTTTATAAGTTTTCTTTTTTTCTGTATGGTACCGTCAGGCATTAATTTTACAATAGCTATTTCTACTATTTTATCAGTGGCTAAATCAATGCCTGTCGTTTCAAGGTCTATTACGGCTAACGGATGCAAAATCTGGAGGCTCATGCTTATAAATTACTATGCGAAAATAGTATTAGTATTAATCAAAAAACTGCTAAACTAAGCGCTCAAACTCATTAATAAAAAAGTTGTTTGACTATTTCAAACAATTTTCGTATTATATTTGACGTTAACAGGGATATCCTATAAAATATGCGTAAATTTTTATTATTAGTATTGACAATTTCTGTTTGCGCGATGCTTTTTTCCTCATGTGTAGAAAGCCGCAGAACTTCAACATGTCCTTCTCACGATCCCAATTATTTCAGAAAAGGAAGATAATTATTTTGTAAGTGAACGGCCAATTACAATGCGCTGTACCTCACTGGTTCCTTCGTATATCTGTGTGATCTTTGCATCGCGCATCATGCGCTCTACATGATACTCCTTTACATATCCATAACCACCATGTATTTGTACAGCTTCTGTTGTCGTCCACATGGCCGTTTCAGAAGCAAAAACTTTTGCCATTGCTGAGCTTATAGTGTAATCTTTATTTGTGTCTTTATCTGATGCAGCTTTATAAACAAGCAGCCGGCTTGCTTCAATACGCGTTGCCATATCTGCCAGCTTAAATTGTATTGCTTGGTGATTAATTATTTCTTTGCCAAAAGATTTGCGTTGCGTTGCATATTTCAATGATCTTTCATAGGCGCCACCTGCTATACCTAATGCCTGTGCCGCAATGCCGATTCTGCCACCATTAAGCACCTGCATTGCAAACTTAAATCCAAATCCTTCTTTGCCTATCCTGTTTTCTTTCGGCACTTTTACATCTGTAAACTGTATGGAATGTGTATCGCTGCCACGAATACCCATTTTATTTTCTTTAGGGCCAACTGTAACTCCTGGCCAGTTTTTATCAATAATTAAAGCATTAATTCCTCTTGAACCTTTGGAACGATCTGTTTGTGCCATTAAAATATACACGCTCGCACTTGAGCCATTGGTTATCCAGTTTTTTGTTCCGTTTACAAGATAATAATCGCCCATGTCTTCCGCTGTTGTGTGTTGCGAAGTTGCATCACTGCCAGCTTCAGGTTCGCTTAATAAAAATGCACCGATATACAGTTCACCATCTTTTTTTCCCTGTGCCAAAGGTGTTAAGTATTGCAGCTTCTGATCTTCGGTTCCAAATGCTTCAAGACCCCAGCACACAAGGCTGTTATTTACACTCATACAAACTGCAACGCTTGCATCTACTTTAGAGAGTTCTTCAATTGCAATTACATAACTAATGGTATCCATTCCTGAACCGCCATATTTAGCATTTACCATCATTCCTAAAAAACCAAGGTCTGCAAGTTTTAAAACCTGCTCTTTAGGAAAGATCATTTTTTCGTCTCTTTCAATTACGCCAGGCAAGCATTCGTTGTTTGCAAAATCACGTGCAGCCTGTTGAATAAGCAACTGTTCTTCACTTAATTCAAAGTTCATTATAGAAAATTTTGCGGCAAAAGTACACTAACGGTTGTGAGTTTATGAAATCAAAAATAAAATTTGGGTCGAATTAAAAATATCATATAGATTTGGTTAGCCACCGGAAATATACCCACAAGCCTGGATACGTACTACTGAGCACCAACAATTAGAATTAAACAGTAAGGTTAAATTTTATAAGTGATAGATTATTTGTCTATGACGTTTCCTGTCATTTTCATTGATATCTAACTGAATTTTATTTACTACTTAATAAACCCTGTTATGAACCAAAAGGTAGCCAATCAAATTTTTTTGAAAAGGCAATTACATTATTTTGTTTACACTTTTTGTCTTCTTTTCTTCTTTGCACTTGTAATGAATGCCAACGCTCAAACCCAAAAACCAAATATCATTTTAATATTAGGTGATGACGTAGGTTATAAAAGCCTTTCATGTAACGGAGGAAATTTATATTCCACTCCAAATATTGATACACTTGCTCAAAATGGAATGCGCTTCACTCAATGCCATGCAGCTCCTTTATGTTCGCCATCGCGTTTTATGTTACTAACCGGTAAATATAATTTTAGAAATTATACTGAATGGGGAGTGATGGATACGGGTCAGAGAACCATTGGAAATATATTTAAAGATGCGGGATATAAAACTGCATTTTATGGTAAAAGTCAGTTAGGTGGCGGCAGCAAATCTATTCGCACTTTTGGATTTGATAAATATGCAATATCTTCTTCCATAGGACCGAAATATAAAAACCCATCAATTTATTGCAATTCTGGTTTTTTACCCGACAATTTAACAAACGGTAAGTATAGTGAAGATATTTTCACTGATTCTCTTTTAAGTTTTATAGATAAAAATAAGAAAACCCCATTCTTTATTTACTATTCTATGGTTTCAGTTCATAGTCCTTTTGGACCTACTCCAGATGATGCTGCATTTGCCGGCTGGGATCCTACAAAAAATGATACAAGTTTTTATTCATCTATGATCAAGTATATGGATAAAAAAATTGGTATGATAATTCAAAAAGTAAAAAGCTTAGGTATAGAAAACAACACGCTAATACTGTTTTTGGGTGATAATGGCACCTCAGCTCTTGTTAAAGATTATGTTGACGATGATACTGCCATTTATGGTAACAAAAAACAAACTACCGAAGCAGGCATACATGTTCCTTTAATTGCTTATTGGCCTAATGTAATTACCGAAGGAAGTATTAATGACAACTTAATTGATTTTACAGATTTTATACCTACGCTCGCCAATATTGCCAATATAACGGTACCTGAAAGTTTCGGAATTATGGATGGAGTTAGTTTTGCTTCTCAATTAACAAGTAGCCAAGCCATTCCAAGAGATTGGATCTTTTGCCATTTTGATCCTCGTCCTGGTCAAACTATGCTTAATCGTTGGGCACAAACTATAGCTTATAAATTATATGATACTTCTTCCACAAGTAATGTTCGTTTATTTTACAATATAATTAATGATCCGAAGGAAAAAATACCTATTCCTGACAATTTACTTACACCAGAAGAAATTACGATCAAGCAGCAGCTTTTGGATGTGATTAATGGCTATGTTGCGCAGGGTACACCGCTTATTTCATTAAATCCCTCGCTTTCACTTATTACCGGTTCATCTGTAGTTCTTAATGATACAATAAAAAGTAACGGTGGTTCTACCGTTACTGCAAGTGGTGCAGTATGGAGCACTAGTTCTAATCCTGAAGTTTCTTCATCCAGCCATACTTCAAGTGGTGTGGCATTGGGTTTTTTCTCAACTTCAATAGAAGGATTAACTGCCAATACCACTTATTATGTCAGGGCTTATGCAACCAATTTTGCCGGTACAGTTTATAGTAATCAAATGATTTTTAAAACTTTGGGAGCAGTTGTTGCCACTGATGCTACTTTGATAGACAGTGTTAAGTTTACTGCAAATTGGAATGATTATGCAGGTGCAACAGCATATAGGCTTGATGTAAGCACATCACCGTCATTTATTAAAACATCACCTTCAACTATAAGCCAAAGTTTTATCAACGGCATTACCCCTCCAATAGGATGGACTATAAGCAATAATATTATTGCCAACACCAATTCATTTGGAAACGCCTCACCTTCTCTTGAATTAATCGCTTCCAAGGCACAAGTAATTACGAAACGGCTTAGCGGCCCCGCTACACAATTAAGTTTTTGGTTAAAAGGATTGAATACGAATCAGGTAAGTGCCTTGCTTGTGGAAGGGTTTGACGGAAACAATTGGAAGGTTATAACAAATATTACCAAATTGCCAAAAGGCGGTGCAAAGAAAACATTCAATGCAACCTCAGTCACTCCGTTAGAACAGAATTTTGTGCAGTTCAGGTTTACTTATACCAAAAAAGCTGGTACACTTGCTTTAGATGATGTAGTGATAAAGTATAATAACATTACCCCTCTTTTTATTCCCGGTTGTAATAATCTTTTAATTAACACGAATTCAAAAATTGTAACCGGCTTAAAAGCTGCCACCAATTATTATTATCGGGTTCGCGCTGTAACTGGAAGTTCCACCACATTCAGCTCAAATGTAATTACTGCTTCTACCTGCAAGGCCGCATCCATAATTAATATTGACAAGATTAATCTCAATTGTGCGGGAAGTAATGATGGTTCTATAACCTTAAACGTTACCGGTGGTGTAACACCTTTGGCATATAATTGGACAGGCCCCTATAATTTCATCTCAACAAATAAGAATATCAATAATCTTGCAGCAGGCACTTACCATTTAAAAATTACTTCTAATGGAGGTTGTGCTGTTGATACAAATATATCTCTTATAGAACCGCAGGTTTTAACTGCAACAACAAGCACAGGAATAATCAACTGTAACGGTGGTACTACAACGCTGTCGGTATCACCACAGGGTGGCACAGGAAATTATCATTATACTATATCAGACGGAACCAATACAACAGGACCGCAGGATGATAATCATTTTACAGTTGTAGCAGGAAATTATATAGTAACTGTCGAAGATGATAACCATTGTTCATTCACAACTTCATCTGTTCAGGTAAATGAACCACCTGCATTAAATGCATCATTAAATGCTGACGCAATAGTGTGTTCAGGCGGTACAACTATATTAACAGTTAATGCCACCGGCGGCACAGGAAATTATCATTATACTATATCAGACGGAGCCAATACAACAGGACCGCAGGATGATAATCATTTTACAGTTGCATCAGGAAATTATACAGTAACTGTCGAAGATGATAACCATTGTTCATTCACAACTTCATCTGTTCAGGTGGATGAACCGCCTGCATTAAATGCATCAATAAATGCTGACGCAATAGTGTGTTCAGGCGGTACAACTATATTAACAGTTAATACAACCGGTGGCACAGGAAATTATCATTATACTTTATCAGATGGAACAAATACAACAGGACCACAGGATGATGATAATTATTTTACAGTTACAGCAGGCAGTTATACGGTTACTGTAACAGATGATAACGGTTGTTCATTTACAATAGATGCTATACAGATTGATGATGGTACAGAAGTTTGTGATCCATTGGCTTTAAATAAAAATAAAAGCAA